>CEWO01155797.1_pt1 | contig 25855 bp, 23 predicted proteins | sample 361561 | NCBI WGS metagenome assembly CEWO01 (sample SAMEA2623627, study PRJEB7988) | marine metagenome | isolation source: saline water (ENVO:00002010), including
TCTTGTTCTTTAGTGTCTGTCCAATTCATTGAGTCCGCCAATCTATAAATTTTTTATAATAATACATATGTGCAAATAAATTTTTATTTATCAAGATCAGTATTATACTAAAAATATATAAATTAATAAATATTAATACTACAGGACTTTCTAATGAAAATTGTTATTTTTTCTGGTGGAGTAGGCGCTGCTCGTTTTTTATATGGAATGAAACATACAAATTTATTAAATAATACTGACGTAACCATTATTTCAAATACTGGTGATGACTTTGATTGGTATGGCTTAAGGATTTGCCCAGATATTGATACAGTAATTTATCACTTGACAGAACAATCAGGCAAATTTGGTTGGGGCATTAAGGATGATACCTTTAATCTACTAAACAAGCTTTCTGAAGCTAAATTAGAGGATTGGTTTCATATTGGCGATAAAGATTTAATTACTCATCTTCTGAGAAATCAAATCTTAAATTCTGGTAAAAGTTTATCTGAAGCAACTGACTATCTTGTTCAATTTTATGGATGCTCATATAAAATTTTACCTATGTCAAATCAAGAATGCCCGACAACAATTACTACTACTAGCGATGAAACACTTTCTTTCCAAGAATATTTTGCAAAGAGAAAATATAAAGACCAAGTGAAAACAATAAATTATCCAAACAATCATTTAGTGGAAGCCGCTCCAGGTGTTATAAAGTCTATAGAGGATGCAGATATTATTTTTTTCCCTCCTAGTAATCCATTATTATCGATTGAACCTATTTTGCAAATTTCGTCTATAAAAAAAGCGATTATCAAATCCTCATCAAAGAAAATTGCAATATCACCAATAATAAATGGAAAATCTATCAAGGGACCTCTATCAAAAATCTTGTCTGAACTAGGAATCGAAAATAACATTCGAGGTATTGGAAATTATTATGCAAATATTGCAGATACGTTTTTTATTGACGAATCAGATAAGGAAGATTTGAATCTTTTAGATAACATTGACCTTCATCCTGAAGTTGCTAATATTTTGTTAGTAGATAAAAAGCTTAGTCCAAAGTACACACGAGAAATACTTAATCGTATTATAGACTAATGACAGTATCTATTAATAAGTATAAATCTCAAACAGTTATTTTGATTCCTGTAAAAGCTCCAAATATAGCGAAATCTAGAATGCTCAAGTCAATTAATAGATCGCTAACACAAAAATTAGTTGAGGCAATGCTAGAAGATGTCTTAAATATAGCTTCAAAAATTGACTCTGTGAAAGTCGTAGTAATAGCTCCAGATCATGCTTATCAAAAAATAATTAGTGATTATGATATTGATTTATTTATAGATTCTGGCTCAGGATACAATGAGTGCATTAATGAATTTATTACTAAAAATATTTTAGATAATAGAACAAAATTATTAATTATTCCCGCAGATCAGCCAAGAATTTCAGTGATTGAAATTAATAAAATTATTGCAATGATGAATAAAAAACAAGTTGTGCAAGTCATTGCAGAAGATGGTGGGACGGGTGCATTAGGTTTAAATCCATTTGATATTATGCCTACTCTTTTTGGTGAGCATTCTAGCCAGCTACATAGAGAATATTCTAAGAAAAATGGCTTCTCTTTTTATGAATTTGCAAATTCATCTTTATCTTATGACATTGATCAATTTGATGATCTTGAACTAGAAAACAAACATCCTATTGGTAAAAAGACTAAATTGGTAATTGATGAAATTATGCATTATAATAAAGATTAAATACAGGCGGAGGCTCTTTTTTATGATTATAGATATGCATGTTCATGTATGGGATGAAGGATATCAGCCTAATGGATACAAATTTGGTATGGCAAAAAATGCTGCATTCAAAAAATTACCATTTAGAGATCCGAAAGAAATTCTACCTAAAGTAATGTCAGGAGCCAGTGACCCAAGTGGCAAGCTCTTAATTGATGAAATAGATGCTCTAGGCATTGATGCAGTTGTTGCCATGATCGTAGATATGGGTTTGGCATTTAATGAAGAACAAGAAACCCCTATTGAAGAAGTTATTGAAAACCATGCAGAGTTAATTCAAAAATATCAAGGCAAGTTTTTTGCATTTTTTGGCATGGATCCAAGAAGGGAAGGACATCTCAAATTATTTGAAGACGCTATAAAGAATAAGGGATTTTCTGGCCTTAAGCTCTACCCTCCTTGTGGTTTTACGCCTGATGATTCAATTTGTTTTGACTATTATGAAAAATGCATAGAATTAGACGTACCTGTTTTGTTTCATACAGCTAATACGTTTCCTCCCTTAGATCCTGGCCTTTCACATCCAGCTTATTTATCAAAGGTCTCCAGTCTATATCCTGATTTGAAAGTGATATATGGACATGTTGGTCGACCTTTTTGGTGGAAAGATATATTGCAGATTTCTGAATCAAATACAAATGCCTATTTAGAACTTAGTGGATGGAATCATGTTGCTAACAAAGATCCAAAAAAATTTGCTATAATTTTAAGAGAGATGATTGATACAGTTGGCCCTCATCGAATTTTGATGGGCAGTGATTTTTCAGCAGGACCTAAAACTATTGGTGAACGAAATAGGTTGCCGGCTTGGCTAAACTATTTACGAACATTACCAGATATGAGTAGTCAATATAATGTGAATTTCACTTCAGAAGAAATTGATTTAATTATGGGCGATAATGCACAGAATATTTTAAAAATATAATAACTATAGGAGATAATATGAGACCATCAATTCAATTAATTGGCCCAAGGCCAGCTAAAATCGGAGAATTAGCTGTTAAGGCTGAGGCTGCAGGCTTTGAAGCAGCTGGCTTGCCTTCTCCCTATGGTTTTTATACAGGGATGGGAGTGCTTGCTGAAGCTACTAATGAAATACTATTAGCAAGTAGTATTTTACCTTTATTCCATGCTTCACCATACATGCATGCAGCTTCATCAATAATGATGCAAGAAGTTACAAATGGTAGATTTATTTTGGGAGTGGGTTCTCAAACCAAAGGACAAGTTAGAACCCAAGTTGGCATTGATCCAGAAAGTCCAGCAAAAATGGCTAGAGACATGGTGCTTGCTATTCAAAGTCTAATGAATGGGGAGGGTCATTACGAAGGTGAATATTACAAGTTGAATACAGGGCCACGTCTTGTGATACATGCAACAGGAAAAAAACCACCTCCTATATACTTTTCTGGGGTAAACGCATTGATGTTGGGTTTATCTGGAGAATTATGTGATGGAATGCTTGCTCATCCAATTTTTTCTAAAAAAGATTTTGAGGACGTAGTGTGGCCCCTTGTTGATAAAGGCTTAAAAAAGTCCAATAAACAAAGGGATGATTTTAAAATGTGTGCATTACCAATGATTTGGGTGCTTGGAGAAGGAACTGATAGAGCAGAGGCATACAGTAGAGGGAAAAGAAATTTGGCTAATTATTTTAGTACTAAGGCATATAGTGGATATATGGATTCCCATGGATGGTCAAAAGAGAAAGATCAAATTCGTGAAGTGTGGTTAGATGCAATGAAATCAGGTAAGCCAATAGATGGCAATATGATGGAAAATATACTTTCAGAAGATATTGTTGATGAAGTTTGCATTATTGGTGATCCTCAAGAAGTTAGAGAAAAAGTTATTGAACGATATGATGGGCTTGCGGATTCATTATATTTTTATGCTTTTCATGATTCTTTTCCTACTCGCAGTGATGAGGAAGAAGGCATCAAAGTAGAGCAAAATTTGTTACGAGTTATTGATGCTTTCAAAGATTTTAAATAGGCAATAGTTGATGGTTATAAAGAATATTAATATTCATAATGAATTCGATATGAGTTATATCGACACTGGCGCAGTGCAATCTGGAAGAGAGTTGATATTAATTCATGGTTGGTGTTCTAATAAGTTTCATTGGAATCCTCAAATAGATTTTTTTAAAAATAATTTCCGAGTTATTGCAATGGACTTAAGAGGACATGGTGCATCATCAACACCAGATGGCGGATATTCATTTAGTAACTTTGCGAGTGATATCAATTATTTACTTGATGACTTGGGTGTTAAACACCCAATTATTTTTGGTCATTCTATGGGAGGTGCTATTGCGATTCACTTAGCAGCTGTATTTGGTCATAATGCAAAAGGACTGGTTATGGTAGATGGTTCTTTGAATATTGCCGAGCACGAAAGTAAACTTGAAAGCAATGATCGCATACGTAATTTTAAGCAAAATGATTCCAGTTCAGAAATTGCTGATAGATATGGTAGTTTTTTTTCTCATATGATCGATGCATCATTAGGCAAGATGATAATCAAAGATGCCGTTAAAACACCAGAACATGTTGCATATGCATCTTTATTAGCTTTGTATAGAGACGACGTGATCAATGTTGGCAAATCAATCAAAGTTCCAGCACTATACATTGCAAATGCTTATAGCCCAAGAAGTTCAGAAGAAGTAAAAAAATTTGTTCCAAATAGTAATTTTGCTCAAGTCGTACATGCTGGACATTTTTTGCACCTAGAGGATATTGAACAAGCAAATGCCATGTTAAATAACTTTGTGAATAATATTTAAAATGACCGAGTACATTGCTCAGTAATTGTTTGCAAATCTTTTATGTTTGTAATTGCAACTTTTTTCGATATTTTAGTTAAGTATTCTGAATCATTTCTTAATTGAGCAGCAGCAATATCACTAAATGAAAAGTTATAATTAGGAATTTTAGCTTTGTTCATCTTGATATTATCGATAAAAATAAAATGATTACCTGTTTTGCCTCCCTTATGCAATTGTCCAACAGAATGCAGATAACGTGGCGCGTAATGAATATTAACTGGTATTTGCAATAATGACTCTAATATTCTTTTTTGCTCATTAAGTAGGGATTGATATTTTTTGCTTTTTTTTCCAAAAGAAAGCAAATGCAAGCAACTATCATTTTTTATAGTTTCCTGAAAAAATTCCTGGTTTAATGAGTAATCATTTTGATTTGAATTCACTCTATTAACTGCACCAGGATCTATTTTTACTTTCTCTACATCTGGCTGATCAAAAGCATTGATGCCTAGTAATTGACCACTATAAGCAATAGCAACTTGCCACATATAGATTTGTTGACCAATGTCTAAAATATTATTTAATTTTATATTCAATACAGGGCAATCAAATGTTTCATGGATAGATTCTAAATAATTAATAATTATTGATTTGGTTTGCAAATTTATCGCTCTATTAATATCACAGCAAATAACTGGAGTAATTCCAGTCCCCTTTTTCCCGAGCGACTCAGCAATCATCTGTTCAATCCATTTTCCAAAAAATAATAAGTTCTCAGGAATGATGATAATAATATTATTGAAATCTTCATTGATAGCATTTGCTATATATTTTCCAAGTGATGAAGGTGGTGCATCTTGAAAACTAACGGAGTACGTATTCTTTGTCTTTATTACATTTTGCATCATATTCTTCATATCAATATCCATTAATAAAGCTGGAACAATGCCTAAGTAGGACATCGATGCAAATCGACCTCCAATATTTTTAGGACATTCAAAAATTTTAAGAAATTGATTCTTAATAGCATGCTCATATAATTTTGATCCTGATTCAGTAATTGCAATATAGTTTTCCCCTGATGGAAAGTGTTTCCAGAAAAAATTAAATTGGCTTAGCACTTCAATGGTGCTTCCAGATTTACTCATTACGACAAAGAGCGTATTTTCAATAATTACTTCTTTTGCAATTTCAGATAGTTCATCAATATCAATATTATCGACAATTTTGTATTTTTGGTTGTTCGATTTGGAGAGCATATTTGATAACATCTCAGCTGTAATGGTAGCGCCACCAATTCCTAAAAAAATAATTTTAGAAAACTTATTAATATCTTTTTCAGTCATGAATGTTTCAATTTCACTAACTATTTTTGTGTTGTTTGGGGCATCAAACCAACCAAGCTCTTTTGTATTTTTTTGATCTTGCTCACTCAAAATTTCATAAAAATTTTTTTCCAGCAAGTCTTTTTTCTTTGTTAAAGAGGTAGTTACTTTTTTTACAATTAAATTTTTAGCTTGCTTGTTGTATTTCATTCAATGCCTAGTTTCGACTAATTAGTATATTGTTTAATGCTTTCCATTAATGAATTGAAATCATTTTCAAATGCTGTTAGTCCATCTTTTAGTAATTGGGCAGTGATCTCTTGTAAGTCGATTCCTTCTTTTTCTAAATTATCAAGTGTAGATAGTGCATCTTGAATTTTTTGGTTGTCAATATTAATCGGAGTTTCCCCATGGTCAAAAAATGCAAGCAGTGTTTTTTCTGGCAAGGTATTTACTGTCTGATTAGCAAAGAGTTCTTGTACGTATAATATATCTGAATAGTCTGGATTTTTTGTACTTGTTGATGCCCATAGTGGTCGTTGTGGCATAGCGCCTTTTGAAGCAAGCAACTCCCATTTATCTCCTGAAAATAGCTCTTGAAATCCTTTGTATGCTTTGAGAGCATTTGCAACAGCTATTTTTCCTTTTAGACTTGCATTGCCATGCATCTGGTCTGCAACTGTATCAATTCTAGAAACAAAAAAAGATGCCACACTTGCAACATGATCAATAGGATCGTTGTTATTATTTCGATTTTCTAAAGCATCAATATAAGTGCTTGCAAATTGTAAATAAATATTACAGTCAAAAAGTAAAGTAATATTTACGTTGATACCTGCAATAATTAATTCAGAAAATATTTTTAGCCCACTTTGTGTTCCTGGGACTTTTATCATTATATTGGGCATATTAATTTTGTTATATATATTTTTTGCTTCAACAATAGACGCATTTGCATCATTAGCTATACTCGGCGGCAGCTCAATCGAAACATAGCCATCTTGTTTATTTGTTTTTTCATAAACTGGGATAAACAATGAAGCAGCATCTTTTATATCTTGTGCTGCTATGTCAATAAAACCTAAATACGGATCACTAATCTTTTTTTCTTTTAGTGCCTCTAATTCGTCAGAGTAGTAATTTGTTTTTGTAATAGCTTGCAAAAAAATACTTGGATTTGATGTAAGGCCTTTTAATCCAAAATTGTTAATATATTTGTCTAAAGTACCTGAATTAATTAATTCACGATCAATATAATCTAACCAAAAACTTTGACCTGATTTTGCTATGAGATCTTTGTCCAAGACAACTCCTCAATTAATTATTTTCAATAATCTCTAATATTTTCTTGACTAAATTTTCTGTACTAAATCCAAAATGTTTAAATAAATCTTCTGCTGGTCCAGATGCTCCAAAGTCACTCATTGCAATAATATTATCATCATTTAGGACATATTTATGCCAACCCATGCTTGAACCTGCTTCTATAGCTACTCTTTCTTTAATGTTCTTTGGAAGAATGGATTCCTTATATGCATCATCTTGTTCCTCAAAAATTTCCCAGCTTGGCATACTAACAACTCGAGCTCGAATATCTTTTTTTCCAAGAACAATTTGAGCATTATGAGCAATCTCAACTTCAGAACCAGATGCAAGTATAATGATATCTGGTTCATCCTCATGATCAACAAGTATATATGCACCACGTGAGACACCTAATTTTGCCTGTTCTTTAGTAGCGATTGTTTGTATTTTTTGTCTAGTAAGTACGATTGCTGAAGGATTATTTCTTTTGAAGGATTGTTCCCAACATGCAATGGTTTCATTGGCATCAGCTGGTCTATAGACATCCAGTCTCGGTATTGCTCTTAGTGAAGCCAAATGTTCAACTGGTTGATGTGTTGGTCCATCCTCTCCTAAGCCAATGCTGTCATGTGTAAAAACTAATTTAACAGGTAAATTTTGTAGTGCAGCCAACCTGATTGCTGGTTTCATATAATCAGAAAACACTAAAAAAGTTCCTGCATAAGGATTCAGTCCACCATGCAAGCAAATTCCATTCATGATATTGCCCATAGCATGTTCCCGCACACCAAAATGGATATTGCTTCCAGCACTTGATGCATTTAAATACTCACCCTTGTTTTTAAGCACTGTATTATTTGACGGTCCAAGATCAGCAGAGCCGCCAATTAAATTTGGTAAAAAATCAGAAATGTAATTTAAAAAATCACCAGATGCTGATCGCGTGGCGACCATCTCACCTATTTCATAGCTTGGCGTACTATCTATCCAATCATGTGACTCTTGGGATGAAAATAATTTTGACCATTTTTCATAGATCTTTCGATAACTTTTTATAAATTGATTTAATTGTTCATTCCATGTAAATTCTGCTTTTATACCATTTTGCTTAATGATGTCAAAATGGCTAATAACTTCATCTGGTACATGGAATTCATTCTTAATATCCCATCCTAAGTTTTCTTTAGTTAATCGCACTTCATCTTCGCCAAGTGCTGCTCCATGTGCATCAGCACTTCCACTTTTATTTGGGCTGCCGTCTGCAATAATTGTGGGCACAATAATTAATGAAGGTTTCTGAGTTTCACTTTTTGCTTTATTAATTGCTTTATCTATTTCATAAATGCTATTGCCATCTTTAACTTTTACTACGTGCCAGCCATATGCTTCAAATCGTTTATCAACTTTTTCTCTGAATGTTAAATCAGTACTTCCCTCTATAGATATATCGTTGTCATCATACAAATAAATAATTTTTCCTAATTGAAGTGTGCCTGCAAGCGATGCTGCCTCTGATGCTACGCCTTCCATTAAATCACCATCGCTAACAATGCCATATGTATAATGATTGATGATTTGAATGTCAGTTTGATTAATATTATTTGATAAAAATGATTCTGCAATTGCCATGCCAATGCCCATTGCAAACCCTGCACCTAGCGGCCCGGTAGTAAGCTCAACTCCAGGAGTGATGCCATATTCAGGATGCCCAGGTGTCTTACTATCTAATTGACGAAAACTTTTGATGTCATCAATGCTTAATTCATACCCAGATAGGAATAAAAGTGAATACAGCAACATAGATGCATGACCAGGCGAAAGTATAAATCTATCTCTGTTTATCCATTCTGGATTTTCTGGATTATGCTTGAGGTGGTTCATCCATAATGTGTACGCCATTGGTGCCATCCCCATTGGTCCTCCAGGATGACCTGAGTTTGCTTTTTGAACTGCATCTACAGACAGCATTTTTATAGTTTTTATAGATAGATTTTGAATATCGTTATTTTTCATAGTTTATTGTCACTGAGATTATTTATTATCTTTACTGAAAAAAATTAACTAAATATCATAATAGTAGATTGTAGTAATGAATACATCTATTCAGCACTGTAAAAAGTAGTTTTTCATATCTAATACATGTATAATGCTAGAGCTGTAGCATCATCTGTGATTACTTATTTTTTTAAGAGAGGTAAAAATGACGACGAGAGGTTACTTTAATTTTGAATGGGGCCAATTACATTATCGTTCAGTAAATTTAGGTAGCAACCTGCCTTTGCTAGTGATGATGCATCAATCTCCCTTATCTTCCAGGAATTATGAAGCTGTTTTACCTTACTTAGCAGAAAAATTTCAAGTCATAGCAATAGATACTCCTGGTTTTGGCAATTCAGACCCTCTTACTACAAATTGGGAAGTTAAAGATTACGCAAATTTAGCATTTGAATGTGCCGATCAGCTTGACCAAGATAACTTTCATATGTTTGGTCGTGCTACTGGTTCTGTATTTGCTCTTGAAGCTTTATTATTAAATTCCAATCGAATAAACAAACTAATTTTACATGGGATTCCTGTTTATACTCCTGAAGAACGAGAGCAACGTTTAGCCGATTTTGCTCCTCCTTATGAAGTGTTAGATGATGGCAGTCATTTACAATGGATATGGGACAGAATACATAATGAATATCCTTGGATTGATGCAGAGCTTGCGACAAATAATTTAAAAGATTTTTTAGATTGTGGTCCAGATTTTGCTGCATCCTATAGATCGATTTGGCGCCATGACTTACCTGTACGTGTTAGTGAAACTATAAATTCCATAGTCAACCCCATACTTCTAATTGCTGGCGAGAATGATAGGATTGGCTTCATGCACGAACGAGCTGAAAAGCTCTTGCCGAATGCTGAAGTTGAATTTATGAAAAATGCCACTGATTTTATTGCCGAGCAAAATCCAAAACTTTTTTCAGAAATATTGATCAATTTTCTAAAGAATTAATTAGAAACTATTTCTTCATAGAATCTGTTTTAGTAGCATGCAAGTATGCAAAAAAATAATATTAATTTACCAATAACATATACTAAGCTATCCAATGGTCTGCGTGCAGTAGTTGCTCAAGATCATAGTTCGCCAGTTGCAACAGTTGCAGTGTTTTATCAAGTTGGTTTTAGAAGTGAAATAAAAGGACGTACAGGATTCGCTCATTTATTTGAACATTTAATGTTTCAAGGAACAAAAAATATACCTAAGAATAAGTTTATTAAACTTATTGAAGAAACAGGTGGCATTGTTAATGGCACAACACAACCAGATTTTACAAATTATTTTGAGACTTTACCTGCTCAAGCAGTAGACATGGCGCTATGGATTGAATTTGAGAGAATGATTAATCCTCAGATCACTCAAAGCGAACTTGATAATCAAAGAGACGTTGTAAAAAATGAGATCAAAGTCAATGTACTAAATAGGCCATACGGAGGATTTCCTTGGATCGATATGTCAGAAAAAGCATTTACCAATTGGCAAAATAATCATAATGGATATGGTGACATGGATGATTTAAGTGCAGCAAGTATTATCGATGTGAAAAGTTTTTATTCCGATTATTACAATCCTTCAAATGCAACTATTGTAGTGACTGGTGATGTTGATCCAAATCATGTTATTAAAAAAATTGAAGAATTATTTTCTCAAATACCTAAAAGCGAATTAATACCAAGCCCTGATTTAATAGAGCCTGAGCAGAAAAAAGAAAATAGACATCATAGAATCGATCGCTTGGCACCAAAACCTGCAATGTGTATTGCATATCATGCTCCTCCAAGGATGTCTAATGATTTTTTTGCACTTGGTTTATTTGATCAGATGTTTGTTCAGGGAGAAGATAGTTTGTTAAATAAATCGTTAGTTAGAGAAAAAGGAATTACCGAAGATATTTTTGGTGGTATAACATTTGAAGGAAATATGTTTACATCTAAAGATCCTATGCTGTGGCACTTCTCGATGATTTATGATGAATTAAATTCATCTGGACATATAATTAAGCTTGTTGATCACTTACTTAATACCACGAAAGATAAGAAAAATATTTCTAAATTACTTCCAGTAGCACGAACAAAAATTGACTCATCCTTATTTCACGTTTTGCAACGCGGACCATATAAAGGAATAGGTTTAGCGGAAATGCTTGCTGCTTTTTCTTTTTACGATGATAATCCATTTTTAATTAATGAAATTCAAGATAGGTTTTATGATATTGATTCTGAGCAGATTTTAAATGTCATTGACAATTATCTTAATAAAGCGAATAGAAATATTCTATTTGTGAAACCTGGAGCATGAATTGATGAAAGAAAATACAATTGAGATAGATGATTTGCGACTTCCAAATATCTTCGATAAAAAGCTAGCAAATGGTATGAATATTTCCTTGGTAGAATACGGTAATCTTCCTTTAGTTAACATACAATTTATCATTAATATTGGCTCTCTTTCAGAAATTAAGAGTGAGCAACAATGGCTTACTTCATTTTTAGCTAATTACTTAAAAGAAGGTTCAAAACGATACAATGGTACAAATATCATAGACTTATTCGCTTCGTATGGTGGTTCAATTGATATTAGTTCTAGTGACGATAATTTATTTATTAATGCAGAAGTACTCTCTAAATTTGCTATTAATGCCATTCAGATAATTGCAGATATTCTAAGAAATCCGATTTTTCCGATTCAAGAACAAAGAAGAATTAAGGACGATTTATTGCGTAATTTAGATTTATTGCAAGTAGATCCACAATCTTTAACTTCTGCTAGATTAAATTATTTAATTTTTCAAGATCATCCTTATGGGAGAGAATTTCCACAAAAAAATAATGTTAAGAAGTTTAGCAATTCAATATTAAAGTCATTTTATAAGAGTGCTATTGATAGTACTAAAACAAAAGTATATGTAATAGGCAATTTTGATATTAACCAGATTGATAATCAGCTTGAAAATTCTTTTGGTGATTGGGAGTTTGGTAATGGCAATGCAGTAAAGCGACCAAAATTGACTCAGCAAAATACATGGTCATTAATTGATCGTGAAGAAGCTCATCAATCAACAATTAAGCTTGCAATGCGTTTAAATAATTTCTCCATTGATGATTATCCGCGCCTTATAATGATTAATGCCTTACTCGGAGGGACTTTTATATCTAGAATTACAACTAATATTCGAGAAGATAAAGGATACAGTTATTCTCCAATTAGTCAATTATCAGTTGATAAAAAATATTGTTTTTGGACACAGACTGCTGATGTATCAACTGAGGTAACTAAGGAATCTTTCCAGGAAATATTTTTTGAAATTAATCGCTTAACTCAAAAAGCACCATCATCTAAGGAGCTTAATGGCATGATTACACATCTTTCTGGATTACATTTGATTAGATTTTCTACACCTCGATCCATTATTGCTCAGCTTTTCTTTGCAGACAAACTTGCTATTCAGAGAAGTTTTTTTGAGTCATATATTTCTATATTGCGTGATTTCACACCTCAGTCAATTTTTGATCAAGTAAATAAATCTTTCAATGACAACTATTTTATTGCTATCGCTGGAGATAAAAAAAATGTTTATGAGAAAATTCGTAAATTAAAGTATTTTACGAAAGTTAATGAATATTAATTTATCCACTATAGTGCCAACCGGTATCAATCGAACTCATTGGGTCTTCGTAGTTTAAGATGCTACCTTCAATGACTTCACCAACTACTAAGGTATGATCTCCTACTTCATAATTGTTAGTAACTTTGCAATGAATAAATGCAACACAGTTATTCAATATTGGAAGACCATTATTATCCTTGGAATAATCAATACCATCTAATTTATCAACAATAATATTTTGACTGTCGTCGCTGCGGCCTTTAATTTTGGATGAGCGTTTTGGTTGAAGAAACTTTCTAGCAGTATCAATATTCTGCTTTGACAATATATTTATATTAAAAATATTATTTTGGAGAATACTTTCTCTACTATATGAATCTTTTTCAAAAGATACAAGAACTAACCTAGGATTGAATGAAATTTGTAATACCCAGTCAGCAATCATAAAGTTTGGTTGCTCGTTTCTTACTGAACCTATTGCATATATACCGTAAGTAAAAAGATCCATGACATCTGATATTTTATGTTTTTGAGGAATATTTTTTTCATTTTCAAACATTTTTACATCCTTTTAAGCAAGCATATTATCTATCAAGAACAGCTTAATAACTAGTTAATAATTTAAAACTATGTTCATTTTTATATTATTATCTTTATACTTAGATTTAATTAGATAAATTGGAAAAATAATTGAATAACAAACCGGAAAAACGTGTTAACGAATCTTCTAAACAGGACTTTATTCCATTTATTGAACAATTGATTTCTCATACTACTCGGCGTATAAATGAAGGCAGTAATACTGACTGGGGTATACCACCTCGAGATCAGATCAAAGATGACGTGATTACATTTGGTGGAGGCATCCCAGATCCAACATATCTACCCCAGAAAAATTTTTTTGATGCCTTTCAATATATCCAGGAATTTCCTGATGATACTTTTTTTCGGTACGGTGGGCCAGTTGGATATGAAAAGTTACGCTTAGAATTGGCAAAATTCTATTCAAAAAATTCAATGCGTTATAAACAGGATCAGTTTATTTTAACAAATGGTTCTGCAGGAGCCATTGAATTAATTTCAAAAACAATAATAGACCCTGGCGATATCGTAATTGCTGAATCACCGACATTTTCTGGTACACTGAGAACTTTTCGCGGATATGGTGCAAATGTTGTGCCAGTCGAAATAGATAGTGATGGAATGAATGTTGAGCATTTAGAGTACCTTCTAGTAAATAATCAATCCAAAAAGATTAAATTAGTTTATACAATTTCAAATTTTCATAATCCTACTGGCTCGTATCTTAGTTATGAAAGAAGAAAGCATCTGATTGCATTATCACGTAAGCATAATTTTTTGATACTTGATGATGATGCATACGGTGAAATAAATTTTTCCAATGGTTCAGTTGCTCCATTAAGAGATTTAGATAGTTTTGGCAATGTAATCACAGCAGGAACATTTTCTAAAACTATTGCAACTGGTATGCGTGTAGGTTGGATTTGTGCGCATGAAGATTTAGCAAAAAATATTTTAAGTAATCGATTTGATATGGGCAACAGCCCAATTTTACATGGACTTATTAGTCATTTTATGGAATCAGGAGCCTATATGGAACATATTCTCAAGATGAGAGAAATATATGAAAAAAAACTCAGTACTTTGATCGATTCTATATCGGTAGAAGCAAAAAAACATCTTGATTTTTTTGTTCCAAGAGGCGGTTTCTTTTTATGGTTAAGGTTGAAAAAGCATTCTGCAAAAGATTTACAAAAAGCTGCTTTCAGTAAAGGACTTATTTTCCCTCATGGTTCAGTTTTTTTTGTTGAGAATGTTTTTCATGATGATTATATCAGGTTAGCATTTTCTAAAAACAGCACTGATGAACTGCATAGAGGCGGGATTATTTTATCCGAATGTCTGACTACTTAATTGCTTATTGATAAATAATGATATTTGGAGAATTTGTAAATTCCATTAACTCCTCGTTTGTAAATAAAGGCGTATCCCAATTATAGAATAATTTTATTGCTGGAATTTCAGAGTATGATTTTAATGAAAAAATTTCATAGTTTGTTTTTTTTGCTCCTTTATTTCCAAATCCATCCATATCGATTGAAAGTTCAATATTCTGATAATCAATAATGTCAGTTTCATTAGTTAACATGCTTTCATTAAATCTATGTACCATGAGCATTTTCTTATAATCATCATTTGGACTAATAATTAGATTAAGATAATCTTGCACAGCATTAATTTCAGCACCAGACACGGAACCAATTACTTTACCAGGAGCAATTTTCTGACTCTTGGTTGCATATTCAGGATCTAAAGCAAGATGGACATAATTTTTCTTTAAATATTTTTCGATGATTTTTATTTCATCGATTATATCTGCCCATCCTATTTGAATATCTAAAAAAACTAATAAGTTGTTCTTTTCAGCAAAGTCTATATATTTATCAAGTAATTCGGTCGGAATCCTTTCTAGATAAGTTCCATCATCTGTATTTTTATCTTGCGCAACAGCAACAATGATATGGAGTGCCCCTAAAACATCTTTATCTGGTGAATAGACCTGTAAATTATCAATATCATTTTTTATGCGTCGAATTAATTCATTTTGTTGCAATTCCCCAAGAATCCCTAATCTTGGTTCTTCAGGATAACCATAATATGCAATGATACGTTTATTTTTTAAAGATTTTGGTATTTTGAAATCAGGCGTCATTATTTTTAATTGGTAATCATTGTCTGATAAAACTACATACTCATTATTGTGTTCAAAATAATTCAATGCTGGTAAATTTTTTGATTGAAAACTATTCCAAACGGACCATAAATTTAAATTTTTATTTTTGTTCCAAATAGATGTTTGTTGAATTTCTTTATCAGTGAGGGCATTTATTTCATTAATGACAATATTATCTTGCTTGAATAGATCTGAAATTAAAATAGTAGTACCATTCCAGACAAATATATTTTCTCCTTTAGTGACATGTAAAATGCAACTATCTTGACCAATAAAATTGTCGCATTTAATCAAATTGGTACTGTCATTTTGTTTTATTTTTTCTTTTTTATCATTTTTTATTAAGTCAGTATCGTTTTTTTGGAGAACTTTTTTTGGTTCAGGGTTAGTTTGATTTTGAGCATCCACTAATTTTGTGTTTTCTTGTGGTTGAGCAGATATATTTTGAACAGGCTTAATTTGCTCAGTTTTTTTTGGCAAATCTTTCGTTTCATTGTTTGCGATTTTTTTTGGTTTTTGATGAACGTGCTGTTCTTTATCAGTTTCTATTTTGAAAGAAAAATCTTGCAGATTGCTTATAGCAATAGTTAAAAACACAACACTTAAAAAAACTATAAAGCTTGAGGTAGGTCTTTCCATTATTTATTGTTCACTCTTATTGAACTTATATTTGAAATCTTTACCCCCTTGGTAAACCGAGCCCCCTAGTTGCAATGACATTTCTTTGAATCTCTGAACTTCCACCAGCTATTGTGCCAGGGACACCAGATACCCATCCTTTGGTAAATTCTGATTGTAGTGCAGCCCGTGAGTCATCTTCATCCCAGATATTAGAATATAAGCCAAAAACTTTTGTTCCTAAGTTATCCAGTCTTCTTGTAGCTTCTGAGCCAAATAATTTAGAAACCGATGCTTCATAGTTTGGAACTTGCCCTTCATTTTGCATGCTTATGATTCTTAAAGAAAAATTGAACATGACATTGGCATCTATATAAGCAGAGGCAACATCTTGTCTGATGCCATCAAAATCATTTATCCTCGATTTTATTTTCCCCTCTTCTTCACTAACAAAATTAATCATTCTATTAATAATTTTTTGTTGCCTGATTGCTCCTTCAATATTTGAACGCTCATTATCAAGCAATGTCATACCGACATACCAACCTCGATTTTCTTCTCCTACAATTTGCGTTGCAGGTATGCGAACATCTTCAAAGAAATCTTCATTTACTTCATGTCCCCAACTCATATCATAAATTGGATTTACAGTGATACCTTCTGACTTAATATCAGCAAGTAAAAAAGAAATCCCCCTATGTTTAGGTGCGTCAGGATCAGTTCTTGTTAAAAGTAAAATCCAGTCTGCATAATGGCCATGCGTAGTCCAAGTTTTTTGACCATTTATTACATATTCGTCACCATCTTTCACTGCTCTTGTCTGTAATGAAGCTAAGTCTGATCCCGCACCAGGTTCAGAAAACCCCTGACACCAAACTACATCTCCTTTTAGGATTGGAGGGAGGAACTCTTGCTTTTGTTCATCTGTTCCATGAACGATTAGCGCTGGGCCTAACATTCCTAACCCAACATTACTTCCGACTCCTGGGGCATTTGCAGTTGCTAATTCTTGTTTTAAAATAAATTGTTCCATAGTTGATAATCCACCACCACCATATTCTTTTGGCCAATGAGGAGCAACCCAATTTTTTTCAGCAAATGCATCGAACCAAGATTCAGCATCTTTATTGGCTTGCTGATTATCAGATATTCTGTCTCTTGCCCATTGCGTATAAGATCTCGGCCATCTTCCTTTAGACATTTCTTGATATCGATCAGGAAGTTTTTTTATTAAAGTTTTGACTTCTGTTCGAAATTGTCCTTGTTCTGAAGTATCGTTCCAATCCATTTTTTTCTCCAAGCATATTGAATGAATATTCGAATATATTCTAGCAATTCTTTTAATTAATTGGTTAATTATAAAGAAAAAAATTAAACTTTCTCAATAACTTTGCTATAGTGAGAACACAGATTTCAGGAAAAGTGATGAGTAACTATTTATGAACAACAAGATGTTAATTGGCCTTTTTGCAATGAACCAAGCTAGCGGTTACACAGTGACAAAGTCATCAAAGAGATGGAATCCCTCTTGGGAAAATAATGTTTTATTAGCAAAAAAAGCTGATAAATTAGGTATTGATTTTTTGCTATCAATTGCTAGATGGCGAGGATTTGGTGGTGAAACAAATCCTCATGGTTCCAACTTAGAACCATTCACCTGGGCTGCAGGATTATTAGGTGCAACAAAAAACATAAATATATTTTCAACAATTCATTTACCATTAATTAACCCTGTTTATGCTTCAAAAATTATGGTCACAGCTAATCATATTGGCAATGGTCGTTTTGGCTTAAATGCTGTTTGTGGCTGGAATGAATTTGAATTCAATATGCATGGCGTAGAATTCAATGATCATAATAAACGATATAAACACGGCAGTGAATGGATGGAAATAGTGAGCAAGATATGGACAGATGACGAACCATTTGACTTTTCAGGGGAATTTTTTAATCTAGAAAAAGTTTCATTAAATCCGAAACCAATAAATAATACTAAGCCAATGGTAATGAACGCAGGTCGTTCAGAGCAAGGTCAAGAGTTTGCCATAAATTATGCGGATTATATTTTTCTTGGACATAGAAATTTATCTAGTGAGGCAGTTAGCAAAGACATAAATGAATTACAAAATCGTGCTATTAAATTCGGCAGAGAAAATTTAGATATCTGCACTAATATTTTTATTGTCTGTAAGTCTACTCAAAAAGAAGCAAAAGAATTTTATAATGATTTTGCAATTAAAAATGCTGATGATGATGCAATCAATAATATAATGGTTGAGCGAGGCATTGATAAACTTCCTACGGAGTTTCAAGATGCATTTCGAGCACGAGCTGGCGCTGGTCATGGAGCACCAAACATCGTAGGTGATCCTGATTTTGTTGCAAGTGAGTTAATTCGCCTGCACAAATTAGGTATAAGAGGTTTTGCTCTTGGTTTGTTTAATTACATTGACGATTTGGATTTTCTATCTAAAACAGTATTGACTGATTTACAGGATAAGGGTTTTCGTAGCTAAGAAAAATTTTATGGTTTTAAAATTCTCCTCTGATATTGTAATTGTTGGTGCAGGAACATCTGGATGTGTTGCTGCAACCAGGCTTGTTAATGCTGGGTTTCAAGTTATTTTAATTGATGCAGGACCAGATTTTGGACATTCTGATCAAAATAATTGGCCAGGCGAGATAACTAGTGAAAAATTCATCGGAGAGGACACGTCTTATGACTGGGGCTATACTGCACAACTAGGATTGAAAGAAAAGCGGTATCTTCGTGGAAAAGTTTTTGGAGGTTCCTCTGCAATAAATGCTTCTGGAATTAATTGGGGCTTGAAGAATGATTATGACAGGTGGGATGAGTATGGGTTAGAAGGTTGGAGCTTTAATGATCTTTTGCCTTATTTTCAAAAAGTTGAAAAATTATATGATTTTGAAAATGCAGATAATGAACGGGGCACTAGTGGTCAAATAAAAGTCACTCGTCAAATTCCAGATCAAGAATATTTTAAAGACTTTGAAAAATCTTGTGAGAGTTACGGCTTACGCTATATTGATGCTTCAGGGCCTAAAACTGCTGAGGGCTATGGTTATGTCACACGTAATGTCATTGATGGTATTAGACAAAATCCAGCACAAAGCTATCTTGATGAGATTAGGTCAAAAAAGAATTTTACGATTTTAGACATGTCAGAAGTTCTAAAAATTAATTGGGATGGAAGTTTCACTACGGGCTTAGAAATTATTCGTAATGGAGAATTAATAAATATCAATTCTAAACACGTTATTTTATGTGCTGGTGCAGTTGGTTCTCCAATTTTACTGCAAAGATCTGGAATAGGCCCACGTGATATTCTTGAGAAACTTGGTTTTGAAGCACATAACTCAAAAGTTATAAATGGTGTTGGTGAAAACTTACAAGATCATTTTGGTATTAGATATTCTTTTGCTGCATCATCTTATGCTCTCAAAAATATTGAATGGGATAAAGGTGGTTCAATAAGAATACGATTAAAGCAAAATCAAAAAGACATTGGACATAATTTGACTTTTAGCTCAGCGTTATCTCCTTTTGCAAGTAATGGTAAAACTACAGATTTAGCATTACTTCATTCAATTCTGTGGCTAGTACAGCCGAAAAGTATAGGAAACATTTTTATTAACTCACTAGATAAATCTGTAAAGCCAACCATTAATTTCAATTTTGGTAACTCTCATGACAAAGATATTAAAAGTCTGTTGTATGGTTTAGAGTGGTCTCGTGAATTTGTTCAGACTAATCCATTAAATAAGTGGATTAGTAATATTTACAATCCTTCAAATGATTATAATGCTGATGAATTTATGAATTGGATACAAAGCAATCTATCATTTTATTATCATATGGTTGGAACATGTAGAATGGGCACGCAAAATGATCCACAAAGTGTTGTAAGTGAAAAAGGGCTTGTAAATGAATTTGATAACTTGCATATTTTTGATGCATCCGTAATCCCAAAAATCCCTAGAGGAATGCTCAATTTGACTGTTTTTGCAATTGCTGAAAAAATGAGTGATATGTTGATTCAGTCTATTCAATAACTAAATTGCTGTATAGCCGCCATCAATCAGTAAATCAGTACCTGTTACAAATGATGCATCATCACTTGCTAAAAAGAGAGCTCCTTTAGCAATTTCCTCAGGTTGTCCTAGCCTTCTAAGAATATGTTTTTTTTCTAGGAATTCTTTTGCAGTATCCATGTCGCCATAACCGTCAATCAGCAAGGGGGTTTCAATTGCACCAGGAGACAGACTGTTAACTCTGATTCCATGTCTAGCATGGTCTAAGGCTAATGCTTTTGAAAATTGAATTAGAGCTCCTTTTGATGAGCAATATGCTAAAGACTTACCAGTGACAACTTGGCCTAATTGCGAAGCGACGTTGATAATAACTCCTTTTTTATTTTCAATCATATGCGGAATAACTTCTTTACAAAAAATAAATGCTCCAGTTAAATTTACATCTAAGCTTTTCTGCCAGCTAAGTAATGATAATTCAGTTATATCAGCAACATCTCCTTTAGTAACTGCATTATTTATTAAGATATCTATTTTTTTGTATTCAGCAATAGTTTTGCTTACAACATCTTTAATTGCTTGCTCAGAAGTAACATCACATTCAATTTTGATTAATGCTTTGTCATACTCAATCTCATTTGGAAAATTAATATCAGCTATGATGACTTGCGCACCCTCGTCTATAAATTGTTGAGCGATAGACAAGCCTATGCCTCTACCTCCACCAGTTATAATTGCAGTCTTATTTTTTAATTTACTCATTTTAAGTGCCTTAATTTAATTATATTTTACATTTATTAATTTAATCATGTAGCTTGTTCTTCATTTTTTTGCCATATATAAAATATTCTTCCAAGCCAGAATAATAGAATTGGGGTAGAACCTGCCCACATGATCAAGCCTGCAATTTCTTGATCTTCAAATGGGCTTAAATTAGTCATAGGTACTGCAAATTCATATGTTGCATAAATTGGATAACTATTAAATACAAAAAAGGCACCAGGTATTGCTGGTAAAATAGATAGAGCAAAGACAAAAAATATTCTTAATGGAAAGGCTATAAAATGATTCCTATCAAATTTTGGATCAATCCATAGCCAAAATAATAAAGCAGAAAAAATCCAAGTCAAGTCAATAATCATTGTCCCAAGCTGAGAAGCCTTCAGACTATCGGCAATAAAAGGGATATGAGTAATTACTAAGGAAATATTTATAATTAAAAATGGTAAGAAAAGGTTTTTAAGTATAATGGCAAATTTTGAATTAAATATTTTTTCGTAAATATCTTTTGGAATGGATAATATTAATAAAGGCGCCACAACAAATGTATATATTAAATATTGCAAGATATGTAAAGATAGAAGATACCCTGCTCCTAATGGACCTATCGGCCAATCTGTAAATATCCAAAATAAAATCATTCCAATGAGAAAATATTTTGACTGCTTGTTGTTAATTGATGGATTGATAAAACGAAAATAAGAGAAAAAAAATACACCAACTAATATCCAGATACCTGGATAAATTGATGGGCTCCAAGTCCAATTTGTATTTGATAAACCCGAACACCACCATGCGAAACTCATTATACTCCAATTGTTAATAGTTACTTATTTACTTCCCATTTATTTTTATGAATAATCTCTAAATCCGTAACCCATTCTTTTTGTGTAATACCAAGAGGGTAAATGAAATGAGCTAAATTATCTTTTGTAAACACCGTGATCCAACTTGCATGGCTCACAGCATAATTCTCTGAATTCGTACCTTCTTTTTCAAGAACAGCGGCTGGAATTTTTAGAGCATTTTGAAATGCAGTCAAATTTTTTTCATTTCCTGTGACACCAATAAAATCTTTATGAAACTGCTGAGTCCATGATGATATTTTTTCTTTATCCCGTTCTGGGTCTGCCGATACAAATATGATTTTAGTATCTCGTTGCATATTTACGGGCAAATTATTATAAGCACCTGCCAAAACACTGAGATGCATTGGGCAAATATCTGGACAACTTGCGTAACCAACAGCTAATAACACTACTTGATTCTTGGTGTCTTTTTCAAGCATAAACGTCTTACCATCACTTGTTTGAAGTGCAACATTATTTTTTTCTATGGGGCTTGGAAGTAATCTGCCTTGAAGATTATGATTTTTTTGCTCCATCTTACCAAATGACTTAACATTGTCATTACTACTACAGCTTATTACAGGCAAAGTGATCGCTAATATTGCTAATGCAATGAGTGTTTTATTCAATATTCTTGTTCCAGAAACATTACATTGATTCATTCATCAACCGCACTATTCTTTTGGAGAAATTACTTGTATCAGAGATTTTTTCACCTTCTAGAATCTTTGCTTGGTCGAGAAGCAAATAAGCAATATTATCTAATTCTTTTTTTTGCTTGCTTGTTTTTGCCAGTAGTTTTTTTTGCATTTTGACTATTAGTTCATGTTCAGGATTTATTTCTAATACTCTCTTAAACTCTTGGGTTAATTGACCGCGCTCTCTTAACATATTTGCTAGATTGATATCTATATCTCCTTCATCAGAAATAATGCAAGCTGGACTATCTGATAGTCGTGATGAAATTCGAACATCTTTTACTTCATCACTTAATTTTTCTTTCAACCATTTCAATAAACCATCTAATTCTTTTTGGCTATTCTCATCGGATGTTTTTTTATTTTCTTTAAGTTCTAAATCTCCATGTGTAATTGATTTGAAAGGCTTTTCTTCAAATTGATTGACGATGGGCATCCAGACTTCATCCACTGGATCAGTAATTAACAATACATTCATTTTTTGTGATTTAAGTGCTTCTAGATGCGGACTATTTTTCAACTCTTCAACATTTTGACCTGATAGATAGTATATATATTTCTGATTTTTAGGCATATTTAGAATATATTCATCAAGCGTAATGAATTCTTCATTATTTATTGACGCAAACTTTGAAATCTTTAAAATTTTGTCTCGCTGATCGCTATCTGTATAAATTCCTTCCTTCAAAACAGAGCCAAAATGTTTCCAGAAAATGTTATATTTTTCTTTGTCTTTTTCAGCTATTTTTGTTAATTCTTTAAGTATCTGATTAACAACTCTCTTATTAATACGATCAATCATCGGATTAAATTGTAAGGTTTCTCTGCTAACATTCAAAGGCAAATCTTCAGAGTCAATAATTCCATGCACAAAACGCAGGTATTGAGGAAGCAATTCATCTACTTGATCTGATATAAATACTCTTTTTACATAAAGCTTTATTTTATTTTTTGATTCAGGCATAAATAGATCAAAGGCTGGAGTAGATGGAATATACATAAGGCCAATATAGCTAAGCTGTCCCTCTGTTTGAAAATGACTTATATGTAATGGCTCATCGAATTGCCCAAATGTACTTTGATAGAATTCAAAATATTGTTCTTGTTTGATAGTCCTTTTTTGTCTTGCCCATAAGGCCATTCCTGTATTAAGTTGTTCATTTTCTCCATCGTTATTAAAAAGTATCGGCAAATTTAAATGGTCTGAATATTTTTTAATAATTGGTTTTAAGTTTTCAACTTTTGTGTATTCTTGCGATTGATCATCTAGTTCTATAACAATTCTTGTGCCTCTAGATGGCCCATCTGATGTTGGGCTTATGCTGAATTTTTCTGTTCCAGCAGAAGACCACAGCCAACTTGTTTTTGTGCCAGCCTTAGTACTGTAAACATCAACTTTTTTTGCAACCATGAATACAGAATAGAATCCTACGCCAAACTGACCTATTAAATTACTGTTGTCTTTATTTTCAGATAATTGCTCGATAAATTTTGCTGTACCCGACCTTGCAATAGTACCTAGATTATCAACTAATTCTTTTTTACTCATCCCAATACCGTTGTCTTCAACAGTCAATTGTGATTTTTTTTGATCTACGGAAATTTTAACACTCAGATCCGAGCTATCTTCAATTAACGAATCGTTAGTTAGATTTGCATATCGTAATTTATCACATGCATCAGAGGCATTAGAAATTATCTCTCTTAAAAAAATTTGCTTATCTTTATATAAAGAATGGGTGACTAGATGTAAGAGCTTACCAACTTCAGCCTGGAAAGATAAATTTTCTTTTACCATAATTTTCCCTTACAATTGATCTCGCGAGCAACCTGAGGAATATGCTCGCGAGATCAATTATATGGGCCTAATTTTGAATAGGCAAGTCCGATCGATTACCCCATTCAATCCATGAACCATCATAGACTTTGACGTTTTCATATCCTAATAGCTCAGAAAGCACAAACCAAGTGTGTGTTGCTCTAACAGCTGTTTGACATAAAGTAAATATTGTTTGGTCCTTATCAAATCCAGCATCACTGTAAATTTTGCTCAGTTCATCATAAGAGAGAAATTCGCCATCTGCATTTGCATTAGAAACCCAGTTAACATTTTTAGAACCTTCAATGTGTCCACCACGCTCAGCTCGAACATCACGTCCAGCATATTCTTCAGGAGAACGAGTATCACAAACAAGCTTCTCGGTATCACCAATTGACTCGAGTACTTCTTCATAACCAGCAATTAAATTAGTATTCGGATCACCTTTAAATTTGTAATCTGTACCAATAACAGTTGGTATTTCTGTGGAAGTGGGTAATCCTTTATTACTCCATAATGTCCAGGCACCATCTAAGAGCGCTGTTTTTTCATGTCCATATACTTCTAATGCCCAGAGCCCTCGTGATGCCCACAAACTTTTTATACCATCATATATAACAATTTCTGAATCAGCGGAAGCACCTATACTTGATAATACTAATTCGACATGTTCTTTAGGAGGAAGCATTCCTGCAACGCCTCTGTTATCTTCCTGTTGAAAGGCTGTTTTTGGATTTACATGGATCGCCCCTGGAATGTGGCCTGCAATATAATCTTCTTCAGAACGTACGTCAATTAAAATAAGCTTTTCATTTTCTAATTTGTCATTTAACCAGTCAGCAGAAACAAGATGTTCGGTTGACTTATATCCTCTATCAGAAAAATCCGATTTATTTTTACTTGCAACATCATCGTTGGAGCAGCCAATAAAGGTTGCCATACAAAAAATTAATGCAATCAGATAAAAGTAAATATTTTTTTTAATCAAACTAGATATTAAATACATAATTCATTTTCTCCTTATAATTTTATATTTTAGTTAATCCCAATTAAAGCTCTTTTTTCATTCCAGCCTTGTGGAAATTTTATTTTTGCTTCATTTTAGTTTTGTCAAAGTGATGGTCCATTCACCTTTATTTGACTCATTAATTTCACATGCAAATCCCCTCTTAATTCCTTCAGGCGGAATAGTAGATAATGCAGGAGGGTGATCTGTTATAACTTCAAGTAAATCTATTTGTTCACCAGAATTATCTAAAACATCATTTGTTTTGATCATTGGGTAAGGGCAAATTTCACCTCTTACGTCTAAAGATTGCTTATTTGTCATATTTAACTCCAGCAAAAAATATAATTATTATTATTGACTTAATTGATAAATAAAGTCAAGTATATATAATTTTTTTTTATTCATTCCATTATAATATTCTGTTGTAT
>CEWO01189899.1_pt1 | contig 25628 bp, 23 predicted proteins | sample 361561 | NCBI WGS metagenome assembly CEWO01 (sample SAMEA2623627, study PRJEB7988) | marine metagenome | isolation source: saline water (ENVO:00002010), including
AAATTTTTCAGAAGATAATTTTTCGAGCAATTCCTGTTTATTAAGAGTGTTGTAAAGATTTTTATTCATTACATATATTTTTTCTTTTAATTAATAATTTTTCATTGTTACTAAACAAATAGTGATTTATATTGTACGCAATATAAGAATCTAACTCTAGTTTTCATACTGTATTTTTATTGGAGAGAATGCTTTGAAACAAACAAGAATTATTCTATACACAGGTAAAGGTGGAGTTGGTAAAACTTCTATTGCCGCAGCAACTGCTTTACGCGCTTCTCAAAATGGCTTAAAAACTATTGTGTTAAGTACTGATTCTGCACACAGTCTTGGTGATTCATTTGATATAAATTTATCCCCAGAACCAAAAAAAATATCTAAATATTTATGGGCTCAAGAAAGCGATGTTTATTACAATATGGATAAATATTGGGGCAAGGTTCAAACATGGCTTGAATCATTGCTAGCTTGGGAGGGGTTTGATCCAGTATTAGCAGATGAAATGGTCGTCTTACCTGGTATGGACGAATTAGCCAGCCTGCTTTGGATTTTAGAGCATCATAAAAAACAAAATTATGATCTTATTGTTGTTGATTGTGCACCGACTGCTGAAACTTTTAGACTTTTATCATTTCCAGAAGCAGGAAGGTGGTGGTTAGAAAAAATATTCCCACTAAGCAGAAGAATTTCTGGTTTTGCAAGGCCTGTTCTAAAAAAAGTTACAAACATCCCTATGCCTGATGATGATGTCTTTGATGCTACTGCAGAGCTGATGCAGCAAATAGAAAAAATACAAAAACTATTAAGTGATCCAGCAATAACTAGCTTGAGGCTCGTTACTAACCCTGAAAAAATGGTTATTAAAGAAACTCAGAGAGCGTATACACAAATTGGATTGTTTGGATATCTTGCTGATTTAATTGTATGCAATCGAGTTTTACCAAATGATGCTCTTGAGTCCGGATATTTCAAATCACGGCTTAATGATCAGAAAAAATATTTAAAGAATCTAGACCAAATTTTTGGTGATATTCCTGTCAAAACAATACCAATGTTCAATCAAGAAATATTTGGTCTAGAAAAATTAGATCTTTTGGCAACTGAATTATTTGGCAATGATAATCCAGTTCAGTTTTTTTATTCCGAACTTCCTTTTGAAGTTATCAATATTGATAATGATCTACGTAATTTGCATAAAATTCCAGAAGAAGCTGAACAAGAATTACGATTAAAAATTCCATCTGTGGCTAAGTCAGATGTTAATCTTAACCAGACTGGCGAAGAGCTTGTCATTGAAGTTGGAAGATATCGAAGAAATATGTTGCTTCCACGACTATTACAAAAACGTGAAGTACTTTCCGCTAGTATGGATAGTGGTACACTGAAAGTGTGGTTCGGAGGAGTAGAAAATGACTAAAAAAGAACAAGAACAAATAAAAAAACTTGAAGCACGTATAAAAAAACTTGAATCTGATGCTAAAAAAGATTTATCCAAAAAATTTGTTGAGCAAATAAGCTCTAATGATATCTCTGACAAGATGAGAAAAATATTAAGTCAACAATTATCAACTGTTAGCGAGATGACTTCTGCTCTCAGCAAGCTCATTGATGTGCCTGAAAAAAATGCAAGTAAATCTAAGAAGCGTTCCAAGAAAATTAACGTAAAATAATTTTTGGTGCCGAGGGTGGGACTCGAACCCACACGAGGAAAACCTCAATGCTGTTTGAGAGCACCGCGTCTACCAGTTCCGCCACCTCGGCTTTGATGATATTGTATATATATTATCATTATGGTGTTGCTTTCCTGCTGCCACCATCCATATAAATTGAACTACCAAATACATAAGTGCAAGCATTTGAAGATAAAAATGTTGCCATTTTTGCAATTTCTTCTGGTTCAGCAATCCTTCTTGCAGGTAATGAATTTCCTAATTGCAGAATAGCTTCTTCTATGTCATCTTCTTTTGAAGTCATTCTACCTTTAATGAGCTCTCGTGCTCTATCAGTATTTGTAGCACCTGGACAAATAACATTAACTAATATATTATCTCTTGAAACTTGATTTGACAGTGCTCGTGTCATATTCAAAACTGCAGCATTAGCAAAACTGAGAGGGAGATTGTAGGCATTGGGGCTTGTTCCTGCCCCGCCAGCAATATTGACAATTCTACCCCATTGTTTTTTTTGCATGTAGGGAATTACTAATTGAGACATTGTCAAGTAGCTATATGTTTTGAGATTTGCTGCTCCTTCAATATTTTTTCTATTTAGAGTTAAAACATTTTCTTCATTTGCAGCACCGACATTATTGATTAGTACATCAACTGTACCAAAAGCGTGAATTGCTTGATCAGTTACATCCTTGCAGCCTGCTTCTTTTGAAAGATCAGCTGATACATAAATGCAGTCACTAGTATATTCCTGAATTATATTGATTGCATTTTTTAAATTTTTTTCTGATTGTGCAGCGATGACAATTTTTGCACCTTCTTTTGCAAGTTCTATTGCACAGGCTAGACCAATACCCCTGCTTCCTCCAGTTATTATTGCTACCTTATCCTTTATATTCAGATCCATAATTAAATCCTTATCTATGCATTGCTTATTATTTATGTCATTATGAATAATGTAATTTTTATTTTGCCATAATTTTTCAACTTGCTGCTAATTATGCTTAGGATTTCATGAAAAAAATTTTATCACTAGAGATTTATGAAGGATGGCGTGTCGCATTCTCAGGCTGCTTGCTTGGGTTTATGGTAGCAGCTCTATTTTTTTATGGCTTTGGTAATATTTTTAATTCTTTAAGAGAAGAATTTGGATGGAGTGCTGCAGTCACAGCAGTTGCTTTTTCTATTCGATCTGAGTCACAAAGTGTCATTGCTCCTATAGTTGGCTTTGCTTTTGATAAATATGGTGCACGAAGAATATTGTTTATCGGCATTTTACTTGCATCAGGCAGTACATTTATGTTAGCTCGCATGGATACTCTTTGGGAATATTATTTTTATATGTTATTAATTTCTATCGGACTAGGTGCTGCCGGCGGTCAAGTTGCACAAGCTGCTGTATTAACATGGTTTAAAACATTTAGAAGTCGAGCAATTGGCTTGGTTATTCTTGGTCCTGGCTTTGCTGGGCTTGTTGTTCCTGGTATTGCTTATCTGGTTAATGAATTTGGTTGGCGAGATACGCTTGATATTATTGCATTCTCCATGCTCATTATAGGCTGCTTATTAGCATTACCTATCAGAAGAAGGCCTATTGATTACCCTGTCGATGTAGATGGCAAACCATTTGCTCAAGAAGTAAAGATAAATGAACAAATCGATCAAGGGGTCACATTAAGAAGCATTTATAAAACAAAACCTTTTATCTTTGTTTCCTTAGGTCAGGCTATGTGTTTTGTATCAACAACCGGAGTTATTGTACATATTATTCCGTATTTAGAATTTCTAGGCTATCGAAAAGAAATTGCAGCACTAAGCATTACAGCTTTTACCTTGCTATCAATCCTTGGAAGAGTATCATTTGCATTTTTCGCAGATAAGTATTCAAAACGTAAACTACTTGCCATTACTAGTTCTTTTATTGTAATGGGTTTGCCAATTTTAGCTTTTTCTTCTTCTGCTTTATTTGCTTGTTTAGGTACAGGCATTGTTGGAGTAGGTATTGGAGGCACATTGCCAGTACGGCCTTCACTTTTAGCTGATTATTTTGGCACAAAACATATCGGCTCTATTACAGGCCTGAGTAATGGTCTAGCAACTTTTGGTTCTGCAATAAGTCCAATATTTATTGGGTGGATGTTTGACTCCAGAGGTTCATATGAACTTGCTTGGCTGATTTGTATGATAACAACTTTCGTTGCTGTTCCATTATTTTGGTTCAGTAAAGATCCTCAGATTGTTTTTGATTAAGAATTTTCCCAATATAAATCTGCATACGCTTGTGGCCCTGAAGCTCGAGAACGCCAAGATATATTTTGAAGACCAGGCTTGTGAGCAACTAAATAACTAGGCTGTGCTATAAATATCCAAGGCAAATCGTTTGCTACTATAGCATGACTTTCCTTTATCAAATTAAATCTATCATTTTCATTAGTATTAAATTTGATATCTTCAATCATTTTGTTTAAATCTGCATTATTGTAATCAATCCAATTTGTTATTCCATAAATCCTATCTCCAAAATCATGAGGCATTGCATAGCTCATTTCTGCGCAACGATGACCTCCGCCAGCAATGGCAAAAGGAATTTGAAATTTCTTTTGCATTGTACTCATTTTTTCACCACTAACAGGACGACTTTTGATTGATAGATGAATCTTTGCAGCATTCTCAATAATTGCTGAGACAATTTGCTTTTGAAGAATACTTTCTTGAGGATAATATAGCTCAAGAGATTCATTGCTATATGCAGACATTTCCAACTCTTTTTTTGCTAAATCAAAATTTGTTTCACCATTAAAGAACTCTTGATATGCAGGATTTACATCTGACACTACTCCGTTCCATGGTCGAGCATATCCCAGATATATTTCTTTAATAATTGAGTCATATGGAATTAAATGCATCAATGCTTGTCTAAAATGTAAATCGTTGTAAGGACTAATCTTGATATCCATTTGGAGCGAAAGCTGTTGATTCCCTGATGCTTCAAAGACAACAGGACCTTTTGATTGTTTTATTGCGTCTGCTTCTTTTGGACTTGGCGATCTAAATAGATCAATACATCCGTCTATTAGTGAGTCAACATGTTCTTCTGGTTTAATTTTTACATACTCAATTGTTTTTATTTTTGGATTAATTCGTTTATATCCTTCTCGTGCTTTTAAAATAAGCGATTCATCTGTTTTGCTATGAAGATAATAAGGCGAAAATCCACATGAATGTTCCATGAGCCATTTTCGTGCAAAAGGATCTGCGTCTGTGGCATGTTTTTTTGCTTCAGTAGAGTCATAGATTGGAGGCAGAGCCATTGTCAAAATATGAGGAAAAGCCAATGAAGGTTCTCGTAAATTAAATTCGACCGTATATTTATCTATTACAGAGACAGGATTTGTTTCAACAGGAGCTGATCCAGTTAGGGCAATCCATCTACCAACTTCACCAGGATCACCAGTATCTAGCCAGTGCGTATCAGGAGGTTGCAAAGCACCTGGAGTTGCTTTGACTGCTTGCCAGCTCCAATAGACATCATCAGCAGTTAATTCATGCCCGTATTCACTTCGTATATCCTCTTGTAAAGAAATGCGATATTTGTAACCGTCTTCATTTGATTCAATATGATTAGCTAGCATGCTTGAAAAATGACCTGTATCTTGAACAAGCGCTTGCGATTTACTAATGGTGCCATACTGAAAAAAAGTATCAAATAATTGAACTTGCATATCCCAGTTCATTGGGTTGCTCCAGGGATTTACTTGCATGAAATTATCTGGATCAAACGAATCAGGAAGAATCGCACATCCTACCACTAAATGTTCATTGCCTTTTGCAGGAAATAAATTTGAATTCAAATTACACCTCAATATTTGCAAATTCGTATATTTGTAGTGTACGATGTTCGATACAAGATTTGAATTTTTTGTACTGATAATTTAAGGATAAGTAATGATAGACGCACAAGTACATGTTTTTGTTAAAGAAAATTTACCAGATGGCAATAGAATGGAATTTGCTAGACGCGCAGCACGATCTAGGTTGCCTTACAGAGATCCATTAGATATTTTACCTCGAGTTGGAAGAGGTACGTGGGATCCAGGCGCAGAAGATCTTTTGCAATTCATGCAGGACGCGCAGATTGATATTGCAGTTAATGCTGTTTCTGAATTCGGACCTTGTTTTGGTGAGGAAGCTGAATGGGATGGATGGAAAATTCATGAACATGCTTTTGAAATCACCACTCAAACGAAAGGCAAAGTACAATTTATGTGCGGAGTAGATCCTCGCAGACATGATGCGATGCAAATTCTAGAAAAATCTATTAAAGATTGGGGTGCTGTAGGTTGGCAGTGTTTTCCTGCTAACGGGTATTCTCCTACAGATAGCATATGCATGCCTCTATACGCAAAGTGCTTAGAACTGAATGTTCCTGTTATCATTAGGACTGGCTATGGTGATATAGGACCCTATACTCCTGAATCACGCCCATATCATATAGAGGAAGTAGCCCGACTTTTCAGGGATTTAGAAATTATTGACGAACATGCTGGTGGAGGGCTGGATGGTTTGTGGAGAGAATCATTATTAGTTGCTAAGGCTAATCCAAATGTCAATTTGATGCCTTCTCTTTGGCAAGGCCCTGATTTGTTTGGCAGCGATCGTGCTCCAGATCGATTAGAAGAATTTGTTAAGATCTTGCATACCTTTAGAGAAACTATAGGTGCACATAGAATTTTATGGGGTTCTGACTATATGAGAGGTTTTGATAAACAAAAGAGTATTGATTGGGCTGTTTTCTTCCAAAATCTTATTAGTAATGCTAAAAAATATGGTTATATTTTTACAGAAGACGAAGTTGATTTAATGAATCATCAAAATGCTCAAAGAATTTATCAATTATCAAATTAAGATTCATCATAGTTACTAGATAGCTGAACTATTTTGAGAAAATTAGTTCCTCCAGATTAACTTGTTGCCTTGTCTGAGGAACGAATGATTCCTTTGGTTCACCTATCGCAATACCTGCACACGATATCCAATCATTTGGGTACCCTAACACGTCTTGTACTGCATGTGCTGCATATAAAGGAGATGAAATCCAGTAACTTGCTAACCCTTTTGCATGTGCAGATAAAAAGATGTTTTGCAATGCTGCGCCTAGTGAATGATGAGCCATAATCATTTCAAAATTATCTTTTGGTGCTTCACCATATGTTCGTAATGCTGACTTATTGATGCATCCAATAATCAATGATGGAGCAGAAACAATTTTGTTTTTTGATGCATCTAAAAGCTCTAAAATTTTATCTTTGCTTACACCATCTTTTAATAAGTCTTTTTCCCAAACTTTACCCATCGCATCTGCAAGGTTAACACGTTGCTCTTTATCTACGATGACAAATCTCCATGGTTTAGTATGATGGGGTGCTGGGGCATAACTTGCTGCTTCGATAAGATCTTTAATCACTTCAATAGATATTATGCTTGTATTGAAATGCCTAATTGACCGTCTAGTTTTAATACATTCTTCTGAGTTCATCACGATATTCCTTTTCAAATATTCTTGTCTTAATAAAAATAGTGTATTATAGATTAGCATAATTTAGGAAATAAAATGCGAATAGCTATTTCACTTGCAGATGGTCATATAACAACAAAACCTTCGTTAGCTAGGAAAGCAGAAGAAGCTGGATTTGATATGGTATGGAATTCTGGCGAAAGTATTCCAACCTTTGCTGCCATGCTAAATAATACAGATGCTATCAAAGTAGGAAGCGGTGTAATACGTGCATTTCAACACCATCCAAAAAATATTGCTCAGCATGTTTTAGATTTGCAATTAATGTATGGCGATCGATTTGTATTGGGGCTTGGTGGTGGTACTAAGTATATGAATATTGCTACTCTTGGTGAAGATTTCTCAAAACCAGCAAGTAGAATTAGAGAGATTATTAATTTTTTGAGATATGCCTGGTCAGTTGGTGTTGAAGATAAGATTAATTTTGATGGACAATTTTATCAAATAACTGGAGCTCCTTTACGCTGGAATGAAGAGCCAAAGCAATTACGAGCACCAATTTATCTTGCTGCGGTGAATCCTGCAATGTTACGTATGGCAGGCGATATCTGTGATGGTCTATGTGGTCATCCGATAGCATCAGTTGATTTTATTAATAATGTTGTTTGGCCGCATGTTGATGAGGGGCTAGAACGCTCTGGTCGCACACGTGATTCTTTTGATCATCAAACATGGGTGACAATGGCTGTTTCACATGATCGGAATCAGGCAATCAAAGAGTTAAAAGTCCATTTAGCAAGATTTATGGCTACGCGTAGTTATTCTATTGTCTTGGATTCACAAGGATATCAAGATGTCAAAGAAGCAATACAGGATGCTTTTTTTAATAATCCTGAAGATGTGGATGCACTAGCAGATGCGCTGCCAGACGAAGTTGCACTTAAACATGGCATTGCAGGAACTCCTGATGATATTTTGGAGCAAATTCAACGATATGAAGGTGTCGTGGATGCTATTACACTATATACAGCAAGCAATTTAATGTCTTATGAAAGAACTAATGAGAATCTTGAATTAGCAATTGAAGCAATATCTTCAATCAAATAGAAAAGATTAAATTATGCAATTTTTTCGAAATATGTTTGCTGATCCCAGTAACGCTTTTCACTACACCCCATATAAAAAATATTGGATAGGTAGTTTTGTTGCAGTATTTGGTGAACGTTTTCGTTTTATTGCTTCAGGATGGCTTGTCGTTCAATTAACGAATTCTCCAGCTTGGTTAGGTATTATTGCACTATGCCAAGCATTGCCAACTATTATTTTATCAATACCTGCTGGGGCAATTGCAGATAAATATGATTCAAAAAAATTAGTATATATAAGTGATTTTGTTATAGCTATCGCACATTTTTGTATAGCGATATTAACTATCACTGGATTGGTAGAATTGTGGATGTTGATTATTTGGTCAGCTTTTGTAGGAAGCATTTTCGCAATTTCTGCAGGTGGGCAAAATGTATTATTACCTAAATTAATTTCTATGTCAGCTATGACTAGTGCAATCGCATACACCAGTGGTATTTGGCAAACATCAAGAGTCATTGGCCCAGCGGCTGCAGGCATAGCAGTAGCAATTATTGGGCCGGGATATTCGTTATTGATGACAAGTGTAGGCTATTTTATTGCAAGTGTAGCAATTTTTGCAATTATCGTTGATACATCTCCTAATAAAAATGACAATGATTCTTCAAATATAATTTCAGAAATGAAGGAGGGTGCATCCTACGTTTTTCATAACAAGGTTTTTCTTGGCTTAACACTAATATCATTTTGTGCTTCTACATTTGGAACATCATATATGATTCTTTTGCCAATTTTTGCAAGTGATGTATTGCAAGTTGGAGCTCAGGGATTTGGAGCAATGGAAGCTGCTGCTGGCACTGGTGCAATTATAGGAACTCTAATTGTAATTAAAATGGGTCCAGCAAATAAAATTGGTCGAACGATCATTGGATGCTCCGCATTATTTGGATTTGCTTTAGCCATTTTTGCCTTTACTAAGCTGTTACTTTTATCGATGATCATGCTTTTAATAGCAGGGATGTTTCAATCCATTTATCTTAACTATTCTATGACGGTTATTCAATTAACTGTTCCCGATGCACTGCGAGGTAGGGTAATGAGCATTTATACTACAACATATTTTTTAATTTCAATCGGAGGTTTTTTGTCTGGAATGCTCGCGGCTGCGACATCAGTGCCATTCACTATCATGCTATTTGCTTTAATCGTTGCACTTTTTGCATTTTTAATTTACTTCATTTTACCAGAAGTGAAAAATATAGAATTAGAAAAATGATTCATTAATCTTAATTATATAGAGACCAGGCTGCTCGTACTGTACCAAAGATTGCTATTGCAGGCAGTGCTAGCAAAAGTGCTCCTAAGACACATAAAAAAAGAAACATAATTTGATCGATAATGATTTTCACTAAATATGTTCATTATAAAAATGTAATACTTTTTCCCAGGCATCATTGGCAGCATCTTTATTGTAATTTGACACGTTTGTGTCATTGAAAAATGCATGACTTGTATCTGGATAAATATGGAATTCGAACTTTTTTCCATATTTGCTTAGGTTTTCTTCATGTAGTGGAATATTTGGATTGACATTATCATCATGTTCAGCAAATAATCCAAGGACTGGGGCACTAAGATTTTCCCAATTATATTCTATGGCAGGGTGTATGCCATAAAAATCAACACAGGCAGCAACTCTATCTCCTTCATTACATGCAGCAAATAAACTGAGCGCACCGCCCATGCAAAAACCTACTGTGCCAATTGGCTTACTAGTTTTTTCAATAAGATAATTCACAGCGCCATTTAATTTTTTAGCAGACTGCGCAATGTCTAATGCCATCATCAGTTTGCCTGCTTCATCTGGCTCTGCTGCAATTTGTCCATCATACATATCTGGTGCTAGACTTAAATAACCTTGCTCTGCAAATCGATCGCAAAGATCCTTGATATGATCATTTAGCCCCCACCATTCTTGCAGTACTATGATGCCACCTTTTAGTGAGCTCGGTTCTGCTACATATCCTGAAGCTGTTTTGCCATTTGATTGAAAGTCAATTATTTGTCCCATTTTCCCCTCATTAATTTAATCAATATACATATTTATATCTGCCGGCATGTTTGAAATGACTGAATCTGCAAGCAGTTTTTCAACTTGATTTTTAGTATATCCTGCATTCAATAAAACTTCTTCATTATGCTCCCCGAATCTTGGTGCAGCATCTGAGAGCATTTTCCAGTTTTTTGAAATACGCCATGGATATCCGTCCCATCTTTGATAGCCAGCATCTTGATGAACATTATGAATCCAATACTTTCTTTTATAAAGATGAGGATCTGCAGCAATTTCCCAATTTGCAAGTACAGGGGCTGCAGGCACGCTTGCTTCTTGCAAAATTTTAGTAGCTTGATAATGATCATATTGTTTTACCCACTGTTGTATTATGGTATCAATTTCTGTTTCATTATTTTTTCTATCCTCAAATGTTTTATAAGATCCTAATTGTGGATTTTGAATTACTTGGCAGAGGTTATTCCATTGTGTATCATTTTCAATCGCAATTGCTATCCAGCAATCATGCCCTGCAGTCTGATACGCTCCTTGAGGAGCAATATAAGGAGACTTGTTACCATCTAAATTGTTGGACTTTTCGTTATTTTGAAATGCAAAAATAGCATCAGAGATAAATAGCGCCACCGATTCTAGTAGAGAAAGATCAATATGCATAGCTTGTGCTTTCTGTTGCTGGGAAATTAATGCGGATAAACTTACGATAGCTCCAAATGAACCACCTACTGGGTCTGCATAGAAAGAACCAGATTCAGAAAGCTGACTATCAGAATATCCAATTGTTGAAACAAGGCCACCAGACCCTTCAAGATTTGAACCCAAAGCTACATGATGTGCTTGTGGCCCAGTCGCTCCAAAACCAGAAATAGAACACAGAATTATGTTCGGATTGTGTTTTTTAATTTCTTCAAAACTTAATCCGAAGTTAGGAAATACTCGACTAGAGTTGTTTTCAATGATGATATCTGTTTGTTTTGCTAGATTAAGAAATATTTCTTTTCCTTCATTTTTTGATAGGTCTAAAACAATCCCTTTTTTATTTCGATTCAATTGATTAAATGTATGAGCGCGATTATAAAAATTAGGAGACAAATGATCGTTCCCTCCTAAAAAATGGTTACTTCTTGTCACTTGGACATGATTTCTCTCGATGACGATTACTTCAGCACCAAGATCAGCAAGCATTCTACCCGCATGCGGGCCAGCCCAATTATTTGTTACTTCAAGGACCTTTACTCCTTTTAAAGGAAGGGCTTCTTCGGTCTTACTAAATCGTTCATTGTGATTATTCGTAGAATCATTCAGCGTACCATAATTAATTTTCCATGGTTCTGATGGAGCAATAAAATCACCTGCCTCAGCGAAAGATTTTTTTTGCCACCACTCTCTATGCGCAAATTGTTCGGATTCTAAAATATCTGCAATATTATTGACAGGAGTAATGGTGATTCTTAAAGCTTGCGCATTTTCATAAATTTCTTCTTTAGTGTGCTCTAAGCACCATTCTTTTAGTAACTGCTTGACCGCTTCTCTTTCTTGATTCCATCCAGTTGCTGTTCTATAAAGTGGATCCTCATATAGATCAATACGTTCAATCAGTAAAAAAATTTCAGGTGTTTGTAGGCCCCAAATCACATACCCATTTTTACAGGGAATCAGAATAGATTCTTCTCTTGGCCAAGCATATCCTTCTTGTAACCATCGTGGGACATACCACACCTGTGCATTAAGCATACTTTCCATTCTTGAAACTTCTAATGTTGTTCCTTTATTTGTTTGTAATTGATGCCAATAACTTGCTATTACTGCATATGCTAGCTGCAAGCCTGAATGCAATTGAGCTTGATAGCCTTTGATCATAAGTGGTTCTTTATCAGGATGACCACAAAACTGCATATACCCTCCCATCGCAAAATCAGTTATCTCACTTGTAAGCCAATTGTTGTATAACCCTGATGTTCCAAACGGAGTCTCAATAGCTACAATCAACTCGGGGTATTTTTCAGTTAATTTGTCAGGACTAATAATATTATCTATGATCTGTATGCTGTTTTGAGAATATATAAGCACATTTCCTTTTTGAAGCATATCGAAAAAATGATTCTTATCTTTACTGATACTGCTTTCTAATTTTTTGCAGCCCTCTGTTAGGAATTCATAAAAAGCCTTTTTATCCTGTGCAAGTAGTATGTCTTGTATTCCTCCCTTTTCAATGATTAATGTAATGTTAGCACCAAGAAAAGAAAGAATTCTGCAAGCCATTAAAGAAGCAACACTATCTGCAAGAGCAGTGACAGTAATATTGTTTAGTAATTTGTGCATAAATTACTCCTAAATATTCATTATATTAATTAGGTTTTTCCATAATATATAGATAACAAAGATTATGCTATCAAATTCATAATTAATCTAAATTATTAAGAAGAGGTATATATTGGATCTGATTCAACTTGGCTTGATTTCTTTTGGCATCGGCATTTCTGGTGCAGTAAGTCCTGGCCCCTTGACTATTGTGACTATTCAGCAAAGCATAAAAAATGGATTTTTTGTCGGCCCTGTAATGGCAATTGGGCATAGTATTTTAGAAATATTTGTAGTACTTTTCTTAGCGTTGGGATTGCTAAGTTTTGCGCAGGATAATCAAGTTGTTGAAAATACCATCGGTGTAGTTGGTGGTGTTGTATTGTTGATTATGGGCAGAAGCCTAATTTTGTTAAAAGCAGATCAAGGCATGCTAAGCCTTGCAAATGCGTCCGCTGTTCAAATAGATGGCTCAATATTTACAAAATATAAAATTTGGATTAACCTTGGGTGGCTTTCAGTAGTTGTTTCAGCTACAAATCCGTATTTCGTTATTTGGTGGCTCACCATCGGTGCAAAAATAATCAATGATGGATTAGGAAGTGGGCCTATGGGTGTATCGGCTGTGTATTTTGGTCACATAATGGCCGATTTTGCTTGGATGATTTTGCTCTCAATGATATTTAGTTCAGGAAAAAATTGGATTACGCTAACAACACAAAATATCATTAACAGGGTATGCGGTTTTCTCTTGGTATGTTTTGGCATATATTTTCTATATTCTCCTATCGTCACCTACTTAACATAAAGTTATATTTATTTTTGTATTCTATTGAACCTATTTGTTGGTAGAGCTAATCTAATGACCCTATGTATTTTTATAAACGTTTATAAAACTTCATAGTTGTATTTATTTTGGAGAGAATATTGGAGAGGAAAAACATGATTTCTTTATTTCAAGATGTAAGTCGTAAAGCTATTGCAATAGTTTTGGCGACCTCTATGCTTGGTTTTCTCCTAGTTGGATGTGGCGGCGAAAAAGAACAGCTTAAGATTGCTTTCTTGGCTGACTACTCTGGTCCATTAAAAGAATTTGGTCCAGTAATTCAAACGGGAGTTGAACTAGCAATAGATCATATAAATGCAGCAGGCGGAGTAAATGGCAAGGATGTTCTCCTTGTAACAGGTGACAGTGGTTTAGATAAAACTAAAGCTACTGAAGAAGCACGTAGGTTGATTGATATTGAGGGTGTACATGGTATTGTTGGACCACTTTCTAGTGGTGTAACATTAGCTGTATCTGGTAGTGTAACAAGTACTAGTAACATTCCACAGATTTCTCCTTCAGCAACATCACCTGCACTTACTAACGCTGATGACAATGGTTACCTATTTAGGTCAACTATTTCTGATGCTGCTCAAGGTGTTATCTTAGCTGATTTGGCTAAGGCTGAAGGTTATTCAAAAGCGGGTGTTTTATATGAAAACAGCCCTTATGGCCAAGGCTTAGCTGAAGCATTCAAGGCTTCTTTCGAAGCTGGTGGTGGTTCTGCAACAATCACTTCATATGAAGCTAAAGCAGCTTCATATTTAGCTGAATTGAAAGCATCTGCTGCTAATGGCGGAGAAGTACTTATTGCTGCTGGATACCCAACACAAGCTGCTATCTTTATTAAGGAAGCACTTGAAAACAAGATTTATGATAAATTCTTGTTTGTTGATGGTACTAAATCAGAAGATTTAATTGCCGCAGTTGGTGCGGATGCGTTAGATGGTCAAAAAGGAACAGCACCTGGTGCTGGTCCTGAAACCCCAGCTCTAAAGGCTTGGAATGACGCATATAAAGCGAAGAATGGCGATTTGCCAGCCCTTCCTTTTGTCCGTGAAGCTTATGACGCAACAATTTGTCTAGCACTAGCATCTGCATCTGCAGGTTCAGTAGCTGGAGCAGATATTGCTGCTGCACTACCACAAGTTTGTGGTGGTGATGGTGAAAAAGCTATTCCAGGCGCAGCAGGAGTTAAAACAGCTCTTGATCTTGCAAGTGATGGCAAAGCTGTAAACTTTGAGGGTGCAGCAACATCTCTTGACTGGAACGACAAGGGTGATATCACTAATGGTTATATTGATATTTGGCAGTACAAGGATGGCGGTATCGCTACTCTTGACTCTAAGCCAGTTGATCTTAACTAAATTATTTTAGTGAAAAATATAAAAAAAGCTGAGGGCAACCTCAGCTTTTTTTTATCTCATAAATGCCTAGATATCTTAGGTTTTTCTGGAATTACGCCATTAGGCTTGAAGAGCAAAAATAATATAATCAGAATACCAATAGACATCTCTCGCAACTGAAAGACCTTATTGCCTAGGAAATCCGGTAGGGTTTCTTGTATTAACGGAAAACCAAACCAAAAAGTACAACATAAGAATGCACCCATTACTGCACCTTTGTTGTTGCCGTTCCCGCCAACCATAACCATAGTCCAAATTAAAAATGTTCCGAACAGATCATTGAAAGCTTCCGGGTCAATAGATGTCATTCGATGAGCCCATATTGCACCTCCAAGCCCCATGATCATTGCACCCAAAACAAATGCTTGCATTCTGTAATTAACAGTATCTTTACCAACAGATTTTGTTGTATCTTCATTCTCACGAATACTACGCAATACTCTGCCCCATGGTGACGCTGTTAATTTTTCGACAAGAATATAGACTATGATGAGAGTAATGAGTGTGACAGCAAGCAAGACCCATTTGTAGTCTGGGCCAGATGCAACATCACCAAGGAATCTTGGAATACCGTTCATACCTCGTGCTCTATTGACAAAGCCTTCTGTTGACAGAGCAATTGCACGTAAAATTGCGGCGATGCCAATTGTTGCTATTGCAAGGAAATCACGCTGTAACCGTAATGTAGGCAATCCAATTAATAGCGCTAAAACTCCTGCAGATATCATTGCTGCAAACCAGCCAAATATGATGGGTAATTCAAAACCCATAACATAGTTTTCATATTCACCAGGAGCACCTATCGTGAGCAGGGCACTGGTGTATGCACCAACCATAAAAAATGAAACAACACCAAAATTAAAAATCCCTGTGAATCCCCATTGAATGTTTAAAGCAAGGGACATGATTGCAAAAATTGCAAACGTAGTTAAAAACCCAACAAACCAGTTCATGACACCAGTAGCGGTAAGCAGAAAGTAACTATTTTCAAAAATTAAAAAACTCATATCCTACCTATATATTCGAACCAAAAATACCTCTTGGTCTTACTATTAACATAATAATTAAAATTACAAAAGGAACTGCAGGTTTGTAGCCTGTGGCTATCCAAGCTGTAGAAACTTCTGAAGAAATCGCTACAACGAAACCGCCTATGAGTGCACCCCATGGATTGCCAATGCCACCAAGAATGACGGCAGCAAACATAGGAAGTAGCAGGTTAAAGCCTAAATTGATGTATACTTGCGCTTGAATGCCGAGCATGATGCCTGCAACAGCAGTTAATGCTCCAGTGATTGCCCAGGTATATGCAAGAATATTATTAATGTTTATGCCTGAAACAGCTGCTAAATCAGGATTGTCAGCTGTTGCACGCATTGCTTTACCAAGTTTGGTATGATAAAGCAAATAGTACATAATTAAAGTAACAACAATCGTTAAACCAATAATGAATATTTGATCAGGTTTAATTAAAATGTTGCTCCCAGCAATGGGTACTGCTTCATGAATACCTGGAACATATAGCCGTGCGTATGGTCCCCAAAACATTGTGACAGCTGCACGAATAATAATACCAACTCCCAATGATGCAATTGCCATTGTGACAATATTTGATCTGTCACGTCGTAATTTTTTATAAATTAACTTATCCACTACGACTGAAAAAATTGCAAGTAATATAATTGTTACAGCAATTGCTAGAAACATACCCCATCCAAAAGATAATGCAAAAACTGTTGGTCCCATTACTCCTATGTCAACGACAATGAAATATGCAATATACATAGCTAAAGACATAATGTCTCCGTGGGCAAAGTTTGCAAATTTGGTAATGCCGTAACTGAGTGTTAAACCCATAGAACCAAGTCCAATAATTGACCCAATGACGATACCAAAAACTGTTAACTGTAAAATTTCTTCCATATCAGCTACTCTTTCTGTAAACCAAGAAATAATTGACCAACTTCAGGATTTGCAAGTATCGCTTCAGCTGTATCATGAAATGCTATTGTGCCACCTGCTAAAACATATCCTCGATCTGATTCCTTTAAAGCCTCTTCAGCGTTTTGTTCTATCATCAAAATGCCTACGCCAAGAGATGCAATTTCTTTTATCTTGTCAAAAATAAAAATTCTCATGACAGGTGACAGTGCAGCAGATGGTTCATCCAAAAGCAGTATTTTTGGATCAAGCATCAGAGCGCGTGCTAATGCTAGAGATTGCCGCTGTCCACCTGAAAGGTTAGATGCTTTTTCATTAGATTTTTTTGCAAGCTCAGGAAACAATGTAAACATTTTTTTGATTTGTTCATCAAGTTCATTGATCCGCTGATACCCACCTATTTCTAAATTTTCTTTTATGCTTAGTGAAGGGAAAATGTTATCTGTTTGCGGCACAAATGAGGCACCTAGTGCAACAATTTCAGATGGATTTTTTCTTGTGATAGTTTCACCCTGAAATTCTACTTCACCGTTGAATATTGGCAACATCCCGAATATAGCTTTGAGTAATGTTGACTTCCCAGCACCATTCGGACCAATAATGGTAACAATCTCAGAAGGCTCAAGATACATTGAAATATTGTTAATGATAGTGATGTCACCATATCCACTTGAGAGTTCTTTTGTTTCTAATATATTACTCACGATACTGACTTCCTAGATAAGCATCTTGCACAACTGATGAATTCAATACGTCATCAGGAGTTCCTTCTAAAAGTACTGCACCTGCAGACATAAACACTAGTTTATCAGACAGATTTGAAACGACATCAATATCATGCCCAATGATTAAAAACGTAATACCCAATGATTTATTCAAATCTTTTATTTTTGCAACAAGTTGATTTGCAAGTTTAGGATTGACACCAGCATTTGGTTCATCAAGCAACACTAACTCTGGCTCTTCCATGAGAGCTCTGCCTAGTTCTAGTAATTTTCTTTGTCCACCTGATAGTGTGCCAGCTAAATCTTTAGCTTTATCTGCAAGACCAACTGTTTCCAGTATTTTGTGAGCGCGACCTTGTAATTGTGTTTCTTGTTGTTGAATTTTTTTACCAAAAAACCAATTGTTATAAAATTTTTCTCCTAGTTGATTTTTCGGAGTAAGCAGTAAATTCTCCTCCACTGTTAGCATTGTTAATTCTTGTGGTATTTGAAATGTTCGCGCAATTCCCAGTTTAAAAATTTTATGAGGCGGTAATTTTGTAATATCTTTTTTGTTAAATTGTATGCTGCCTCCATCAGGCATGATGCTGCCTGCAATACAATTAAAACAAGTGGTTTTCCCAGCACCATTTGGACCAATTAAGCCAGTAATTTTTCCTTGTTCAATTGAAAACGTAGCTTGATTAACTGCCTTGTTGCCACCAAATGATTTTTCAAGATTCGTTATGTTTAATATTTGACTACTCATCTTTTCCTACTTGTTGTAAATTTGGCCTAGGTATCATTACCATAACAACTGCAGCTAAATATGCCAAGACGCCCATTGCGATTAACGAGACCGTATAACTTCCTGTATAATCATACCAAAGCGCTAACAGAATGGGGCCGGAGGAATTAAAAACCATCCGAAATGGTTGTGCCATACCGCGCACTTGTCCGAGATATTTTCGACCAAAAAATGTCGCAAAAATCAGCTCATTAATGGGAATGTTGCCAGCTAAACCTGTCCCAGCAATAATGAATCCAGCCATGACAATGATTAAATTGACATTACTTGCACCGTAAACAATAATCATTAAGCCTGTAGCCATAGTCGTAAAGATTAACGCAGCAACAATTTGTGGATTATATCGCTCACCCAATATACCCCAAAAGGGTCTCGTGAGTAAGCCAGGAATTGTATAGACAGTGATCATTAATGCCGCAGTTTTAGAAGAAAAACCAGAATCAACAAGATAGGGAATCGCATGTATCGCCATAGACAGGATACTGTAACTTCCTATTCCAAATGCTACAATTAATAGCCAAAATGCAGGAGTTTTCATTGCCTGTACTCTGTTCAACGAATTGTCATAGTCTTTTCTCGCAGCCTCACCAGCTCCTTGTTGTATTTGTTCTTGCGTGTACCCATCAGGATATAAGCCGCGATCTTCAGGTTGTCTGTACATAATTTTTCGAGAGATTAATAAAATGATTGCAACAAGTGTCGTCAGCATGATCCACGTATCACGCCAACCAACTGCAACAATCAGTAAGGTTAAGAGGTAGGGAACTATGACTCCAGATAAGGAGATACCAACTGATGCAAAACCAAGTGCTCGCCCACGTTTGACTACAAACCAACGAGCTAAGGTCACCGTCACCAGTATGCCACTGGTGAGGCCAGTCCCAACTGCAACAAATAACCCTCTGACCAGGATCCATTGCCAGAGAAAATCAACTTGGCTAATCACAAAGCCACCAAAAAAAATGATAATTGCTGAAATTAACAAAAATGGCTTTGGTCCTCGTTCATCAAGCGGCTTACCGATTGCAGTTTGTGTAAATGCCATAATAAATTGCGCAATTGTAATTGCTAAAACAAATTCTGTTCTTGTCCAACCTAAAGATTCAGTCATCGGAATAATGAATGCACCTGTACCATATCCCTGCATAGATGCTGTGGCGAAATAGGTAATCCAGGCTGCAAAGACGATATACCAGCCATAAAAGATGTTTTTTGATTTTGGAACCAAGATAACTGCCTTTAAAATTGTATCTGGGGATCTATTATAACCATAATTGGGCTATATGGATATAATAGCTTAAATCATAATATCAGGCGATTTTCTATTCTCGATGGATTGCTGTTTCCATGTGTAATGTTTTTTCCACTGTGATGCGAGGTAGCCTGAGTATTTATCTTGGTCAACATAATGATTGGACATATTATTGCAATTATTACTACAAACAGTTCGCCGAGAATCTCTAGTTAAGTTAATCATGTTACTACAGGGAGAGAAGACGTCTTTACAAGAATGAAAAACTGTTTTTTGTTCAAGATGATTTGCCAATGTGGCCCATAATGCACCTAATAAATGCTTCGGCCGAGCAGTAGGGGCCATAGTAAACTGAGAAAAAGAGAGCTCATTATGAAATACAAGTTTTTGCTTGATAAACTTACTGATCATTTCTTCTGCCTCTATTCGTTTGACGCTGACCCGTTCTAAGCTTTTGTAGCCTTCAATGCGAAAATCAATGAATTCTGGCAACGGATCAACCATCAGGTTGTGTGCATAATCTACAACCCAACCAATTTGCATTGCTTCTTCAGTCATCGAGAGTAGGGTGATGGATGGGATATCAAAGAGAAATCCGTATTTTTCAGTAAAATTCACCATGCATTGTGATAATAGGGTGTGCAATGCGTAATGTCGAAGTTGACTTTTATTTAGATTATCGGTATCAACAAAATTCATAGTTGCTGCTAGTTTCATCTCTTCATAATCAGCAGGTTTCTCTCCAAATGCCTCAGCGATTTCTATTTGCTGTTTTGTAATTGGTTTATAGGGACCTCTTTTTCGATTTTTTCTGCCATATCGCCCAATGCGTGCACGTCTTGTACTCACAGAAAGTTCAAATGGCGCTGTATCTAGTTTTGCATCGTTGTATTGACCAACATTCATTGATTTTTCCGGTCCAGATTTATGCCAATCTGTTGTGCGAAATGGTGCGTAGGGCACAATGGTGTCATACGCATTAGAATCAATAGTAATGACCCAATCGGATGTCTGATTCTCTGATGTATCGAGAGGCTTGCAGATTATATTTGAACTATATTTTGTTGAACCGTTGTCATTAATAGTTTTTAGCGATCGCTTCCAAATGAAATCTGAATCTATAGTTAACATGCTACTCCTATTATTTATAGTATATTTTACATAAATACTACAAATAGTTCAATATGAGTTGTTTGCTAATTGTATATGTATTTTACATAACTATATAATTACAGAATGCCAAGAGATAACAATGTTCCGATGCCAAGCAGCATATATGCCACAAGAACCTGTATGAGGTTAATAGTTACTTTATGAATTCCTAATTTTCCAGTTAAAACACCAGCAAACGCTGCACATGAAGCTGCTATAACTAGGATTGTGTCCACTTCATTGAATAGGAGTTGAATATTGATTCCGTATATGATTAACCGTGTTATATCCACTAATGTTGCAATAGCAGCATTAGTTGCAATAAACTGCTGTGGGTTTAAATCAGCATGTAACAAAAAGGCACTGCGAAAAGCACCTTGGTGACCTGATAAACCACCAAAAAATCCACTCAATATGCCGCCAAGAGGGAGCAAATTTGTAGAGATATTAAGTTTGTTGGTGATGCTATAAAATTCTACACTCGCAAAGAATATGAGTAGTAAGCCAATAACAAGTTTAATTGGCGTCACTGCTGCATCAATATTAAAAATTGTGTATTGAGTGATAATTGCTTGAGACGATAAATTAGTTAATATCCATGCTCCTGGAATTGCTGCCAGCAGTGCAGGAAGGCCAAAATAGAGAGTCGTATGCCAGTGAATATCTTTCCAAAGAGTGAGTAATTTAAAGACATTATTAAGTAAATGGACAAATGCTGTCATAGCGATGGCAATAGCCACTGGAAAGAAAACTGCTATCACTGGCATTAATAGCGTGCCTAGGCCAAAGCCAGAAAATAAAGTTAACAGAGAAGCTAAGTATGCTGTGACAACAATTACAATAGCCATATCAATTTGTCATAAATACCCAATTATCTGGGCCATCTTGCCATTTTGCAAATGCAAATTCATCACCATTCGCAATGAATTTACCTCCTTTGCCATCTCCCAACGTACAGCCGATTGGGTTTGCTTCACGCTCTGCAAGAGGTATTGTCATCTGTGATCGTGATTGAATTCCTTTTGCTTGATACAGTGCAAAAACATCATTACTCATCACATCAAAAAATGAAATGTAATCACCGCTATCACCTCGCTCTGCACCGGTCTCAACGTATGTTGCAATTTCTCCTTGGCCGTTATTTCTATACATTGTGCCTAGGAATTGACCAGCTGATACCTCTGCACCATTTCGCAGTTCCGGTAAAAGATCAATATGATGAAAACTAAATGCAATGCGTGGATATAGTGAGGATTCTATACGAAATTGATATTCTGTTCCACCTTCAGCAGATGCAGTCACCACATCCGTTAAAGTACCATCTGCCGGAGCATAAAATTTAACATTCCCCTTTGTATTATAGCTTCCAAAACTACTATTCCATCTTTGGTCCTTAGTATATGATTCAAAATAATGCTTCATGCTTCTGCAGGATTTTCCAGTTACATCATATTCTGAATCGCCACCTGCATACATGTGTCCAGTAATGGAACGTATTTTTGATATAGATACAAATGGTTGTAAATCAATAAAGTTGTATGTAGCAATTTTTGGTGGATTATTAGGGTCTACTTGTGGCCCAAGTGCAACTTGGGAAGTATCCGATTCCAATTTTTCATTTGGTTTTGCTGTTGGAGGGCCAAGTGGTTGATTGTTGTGGCCTGCATTAGGTGGCGGTGCGCCATGTCCAGCATTAGAGGGTGGTGCAGGCCCCATCTTACAAACTTCTGCGAGCATGCCAGTGGCCGTGTAACAAACTGTTGGATCTTTTTTGATCATATCAACATATTTTTGAAAATCTTGATTTGGCATGACACCAGCAGGCATGCTACCTGGTGGTAGCGTTGCAACACCAGGAGGAGCATTTCTATTAGCTGGCATGACGCCATTAGGCATTGCCGTTTGCATGAGTGGCATACATGGACCTAACATTGCAACTTCTTGTTGGGTTGGTTGCGTCATGCGCAATTCAGTATATCTTTTCTCTCCAAAAATACTGATAAGACAATTTTTTAAATTTGGCTCTTCAATCATAAATGGATTTTGCGATGTAGGCGCACCTGGTGGTACTGGTTGCTGTTTAGGTGCTTGTGCTGATGGAGAGCTTTTTTGTTGCGTTGGCGCCTGAGTAACAGCTGTTTGAGGAGCTTGCTTTGCTGGTGTAGGTTGAGTATTCAGAGACGTTGAAGCATTATTTGCTGTGCTTGATCCACTATCTGAGCAACTTAATACTGATAAGGCAATGAAAACGGACAATAGTTTTACTGATTTTTTTTTCATTATAAACATTTTTCTTTATATTAATTTAACTAATGGCCATCTAAGATAACAAGACTTATGTGTGTAAAAAATTGCCTTTTTGCATCAAATATCGCAGTTTAAAACTTGTTAATGATGCAAGCATAAAATATGCCAGCCAAATTCCTCCAGGAATTATGCATAAGATTCTTTCTCCAGTTATGTCAGCTAATAACCCAAACCCCAAATTCATAAATGCCATAAAGCCAGCTGCAATCATGATATAGAACGCCATGACTCTTCCTCTTAATTCATCCGGTACAACTTGTTGGATTAGTGTTGCTGACACAGACATATACGGAGCTTGCGTAGCTCCTGCAACAAAACCTCCAATGATTGCCATTAACGGACTCGTTGCCAAACCGATGATCAGAATGCCTATGCCACTCCCAATTGCAGTGACCAAAAAAATAGGTCCTCGTTTTGCTTCTTCTGAAACTGATGACACATATAAAGTTGTGATCAGTGCACCTGCACCAACTGCTACAGTTATTGCTGAGTATGTCTCTTTACCAGCGCCAATAGAATCTGCTATACCAGGCAGCAATGAATCAAATGCCATCGTAAACCCGCAATGCATTCCTAATAAGCTGAGGACCAGAAACAATCTTTTGTCTTGATAGGAGTATGAGGCAGCTTCAAGCATGGGAGTAATAAAATTGATGTTTAATTTATCGTTGTCAGTTTCTTTTGGCGTTTGCTGATAATTGATTCGAAACAACTGTATACCAGCAAGCAAGAAGAAAAGAGCGCCAACCACAAATACCCATCCAGTACCATTTTCAAATGCTGACATGATGACCCCACCAATAAATGGCCCTAGCACTTTTGAACCATGACGAGCTGTACCTCTGATAGCTACTGCGCTTAACAAATGCATTTTTGGAACAAGGCTGGGGATCATTGCTTCAGATGGCGGAGTAATTGCTGCCATTGCTGTACCTTGGAGAATTGCTATGACCACTACATGCCACATTACTACCGCACCAGATAAGGTAAGTATGCTCAAAATAGTAGAAGTTAGCACACCAGCAGACGCAGCAATAATTGCCATTTTTCTCCTGTCAAAGCTGTCTGCGAGGGGTCCAAATATTGGACCAAAAAATAACAATGGAGCCATACCACCAAAAGTAACGAGTCCAACTGCACTAGTGGAACCAGTTAATTCAAATATCAGCCATCCTCTCCCCAACAACAAAGCCCATTGTGCAGCTGATGACATGACATAGCTATAAAATAACTTCCTGAACTCTTTTGATTGCAGTGCTGGGAATGTTGCTAGCATAATTACCTATTGAATTAATATTGTCTGATATTACAGCACTTTTATAAAATACAGTTTTATTTTAGGAATTATTTCAAAAAATCTTTCAGTCAATTATTCAAAATAAAAATCAGAGACGCAACGATTTGTTAAGGTTATAATTCCTTCATGTCAATAATCAATGTCCAAAATTTAAAAAAATCCTATAAAGACTTTGAAGCGGTCCGAGGCGTGAACTTCGAAGTATTGCAAGGAGAGGTTTTTGGCTTACTCGGTCCTAATGGCGCAGGCAAAACAACTATTGTTGAGATTTTAGAAGGATTACGAAAACCTTCAAGTGGTGATGCAATTATTAATGGCTTCAATATTAATACAGACGCGAAGACAATTAAAAAAATTATTGGGGTACAGTTACAGTCAGTCAATTTTTTTGAAATGTTGAGCCTATATGAAATAGTAGAATTATTTGCATTATTGTACGAATCAGAAGTTGATCCACTTCAAATTCTTGACAGAGTAGGCTTATCAGGCAAACAGCATGCTCGATTCAAAGAACTATCAGGAGGCCAGCAGCAGCGATTATCAATTGCTGTCGCACTAGTGAACGATCCACTGATTTTGTTTTTTGATGAACCTACCACTGGCTTAGACCCGCAAGCAAGAAGAAATATGTGGGAGCTCATTCAATCATTTCAAAAAGAAGGCAAGACAATTATGTTGACGACTCATTATATGGAGGAGGCTGAAACGCTATGTAACAGGGTCGCAATTATCGATGAAGGTCAAATCATTAAAATTGATACTCCTGCACATTTAATTGATGAGCTAATGCAATCTGGTTTTGAGTCAAACAAAGAAATTAGAGGCGCAACCTTGGAGGATGTATTTATTAATTTAACTGGAAAAAGTTTACGAGAAGATTAATGAAAATTTACATAGGATTTATTATTGCTGCAAGTAAAATGTTTTTTCGAAGAAAAAGCTCAATTTTCTGGACATTGTTTTTTCCTGTTGTCATTATGCTTGCTTTAGGTAATTTTAGCTTCGGAGCCTATAGCGCACCTAATGTTGGACTTATCAACAATGCAAATAGCCAAGCTGCTAGTAACCTTGCTAATGCACTAACTCAAGCCAATACCATTGTTGTCAAAAACTTAAACACGCCTGCAGAAGGTGATAAGGCTTTAGAGAAAGGGAGCATTGTTGCATATATTGAAATTCCAAACAATTTTACAAAAACAAATAATAATATTGCAATAACTTCAAGAGATGGAGATAAACCTGAACTTGAATTAGTGCAAAATGTTGTATACATTGCTTTAGCTAATAATGAC
>CEWO01089354.1_pt1 | contig 25573 bp, 25 predicted proteins | sample 361561 | NCBI WGS metagenome assembly CEWO01 (sample SAMEA2623627, study PRJEB7988) | marine metagenome | isolation source: saline water (ENVO:00002010), including
CAAAAGATAGAAGAGTGATTGCAATGACTATGATGGGCTGTGGTCAATCTGCACGACCACCAGAGCCTTATACAGACCTCAATCAATATGCTCAAACTGTACTTTGGTTAATTGACGAATTAGGAATTGATAAAACAGACATTTTTTCTACCCATACAGGTTCTGCTGTTTCAGTTGCATTTGCTGCGCTACATAGTAATAGAATCAATAAATTAATTGTACAGGAACCATTCAACTATGCAGCTATAGATGGAGGGCGTGATCGGCTCTTTAATGCGCATAGATACTATCCAGTGAAAAATGATGGTAGTCATTTAATGGAGATTTGGGAAAAAAGTGGCGGCACAGATCCAGAATCAGACCTTAATAGAGTGATGGAAAAAGTAATCGATCATTTAATTCTTGATTCACGTGAAGATGTAGAAGAAATCTATGGTGACTTTGGATGGGAAGGGGCTGCACCATTTTGTATGTTAAAATATGATTTTTTTGAAGAAATTAAAAAAATCACTGTGCCAACATTAATCGTGCATGGTAGCGGTAGCTTTTTAGCTGCACAACATGATGATTATGTAAATGGGATACCAAATGCTGAAGGAATTAGACCAGAAAGTCCATCGCTATTAAATTTGGATAAAAATCCAGAACAATGGGCTGAAATTATTAACAATTATTTAGATTAATTAAAGTTTATTTACCTTGAAAATTCGGTTTACGTTTTTCAATGATGGAAGTACGACCTTCAACTGTATCTTCTGTTGAGCTACCAAGCCCTACATTCATAGCTTCATAAATTAAATGTTGCCTTAAACTATCTGCATTCAGGCTAGCATAAACTGTTCGTTTTGTGAGTCTCGTTGCTATAGGAGAGCTCCATTCAGCTATCTTAGTAGCTAACTCAAACGTAAAGTCCATCAATTGGTCATCAGCAACAACATGATTTGCAACTCCAAGTTCATGTGCTTGTTTTCCAGATAATTCATCACCAGTATAAAACCATTCCAAGGTTTTACTATATCCAATAATATTTGGAGTAGTCCAACTCATACCTAATTCCGGTGCTATGCCTCTTCGGCCAAAAATTGGAATTAATCGTGCTGAATCACATACAACACGAATATCTTGAAGCATTGCTAAACCAAGTCCACCACCAGCTGCAACACCATTCACTGCAGCAATCGTAGGTTTGTCTAATTCGTTCCAAGCTAATGCAACTCTGCCACTAAAACCATGCTCATCAAGCATGCCTCTGCTAAAAATATTCTCTTCAGCAGGCGTCCTATCTTGTCCTAAATCAACACCTGAACAAAAACCTCTGCCAGTTCCTGTCAAAATAGTACATCGCACATCATTATCATTTTTTAATTCATCAGTAACACGAATCAGTTCTTTACCCATAACTTGATCAAAGGCATTTAATTTTTCAGGACGATTCATTCTGATAGTTGCAACATAATCCTTTATGTCGATAACAAGTGTTTCATAATCTGCGTATGCCATAATGCCTCCTTATATTAATCACGAATTGGCTTATAGAGTTTATGCCCTTTTTGAATAATCTCACCAGCAATAGGCCCATAATCCTTCATTGGATCCATGCCTCTCATTGACATAGTGCCTCGTTGAATCATTATATCAGCAGGAGATAATTGAGTTGCTTGTTCAAAATGCTTGACTGCTAAATCCTTTTCTCCCTTAATATATAGCCATTCACCAATTGCAAATTCTGCTCGGGCTAACTGTTCTTCATCTGTAGCAGAACGTTCATTTTTTAATTTAAAAAATTCTTCCTCAGACGAAACAGCAGGATGATCATGCAGTACCCAATTGCGAATTTTTTCAATATATTCTGTAGGGTCAACTTTGACTAATTTTGCACCACTCTCATTCATAACCACAACATCATTAGGACGGACAATTTTACCTGACTCATCTATCCACACTATTGTTGGGACATTGAACATATTATATAAATCAGAAACAATGTGTTTAGTGTCAACAGTACATGGAAAATCTGCATTTGCAGCTTCTATCCATGGCTTAGCATCATCAATATTTTTATCTTCCATTACAGAAAAAACTGCAAAATTGTTTTTTGATAATTCTGTATATATTTCTTGCCAAACTGGCAAATCTTGCCTGCACCCTCACCAGGAGGCATGCACGACAAGACAAAGTTTTTTACCAAAATGTTCTGATAAACGATGTAGATTGCCATCAAGATCTGGTAATTCAAAATCTGGTGCTTGATGTGCATATAATGCAGTGGAGCGATCAGTCGCTGATTCTCCTAAAAAAACGACATCCTTATCTACTTCCATTGCAATTGGACGATTAAGTTCTTTTGCAAATTGTGTCATATTGATTTGATTGCCATCTGATAATAAATTTGGTTCTCTTACAGGCACACAAATTTCATCTTTACAAAGCCCTTCTGGCTTTAAGGTCCAATCTAAATGACTTGACAATTTATTTGCATCAATCCACAGTTGATCATTGCGTAACTCAATCTCTATTTCCTGAGAAGCATTTGTTTCAAGGACAGTAAAATGTTTTTTATTCATAATTAAAATTATAACACAAAATTAATCTCTATTCTCTTGTATAAGACTATTTGCATATCGAACTTTCAGTTCCAAGTAATCACTTAACGTATTTTGAAATCGGTTAGAAATTCTTTCTGGAACTTCACCTCTCATTTTTGCTGGAATACCCATCCAAATAGTATTTTTGGGTATTTCAGTATTTGCATTTACCACAGAACCTGCAGCGACAATAGCACCAGCACCTATAGTGCTTCCTTCATGAACCAATGCGCCATTGCCAAGAGCAGCTCCTTCATCCATGATTATGCCATGAGCAAGCACCCCATGACCTAATACACAGTTTTTGCCAATTGTAACAGCTTCATGCAAAATACATAGATCTTGAATATTTGTATTTTCACCTATCACAATTGCCCCTGCATCACCTCTAAGCACCGCGCCAAACCAAATAGAAGCATTTGCTTCAATAGTAACATCACCAATTATATCTGCTGATGGTGCAACATATGCATCTGGGTGAATTTTAGGAGTGAGTCCTCCTAACGAATATATTGACATTATTAAGAATCCTCTCTCTGATTTAAAGTTTTATAATTAACTACACCATATTCTAAAAAATCATTGATTACAGTTGCGCATTGTTCAGGAATTTCTCTAGGAATGCTATGACCGATTCGACTAAAAACATGTATTGAACCATTTTGCAACGATAAAAAATCTTCTAAATTATCTTTCAGTAAAAAATCTGCTGCACCTACTATAAACATTATTTCATTTGTTGCAGCTTGTAATTCTTTACGTATGTTCGCATTTGCAATCATTGTGCCAGATTGTTCAAAATGCTCATCGCTAACATCAAGGAAATCGAAAGACCTCTCTCGAGCTTGTTCCTCTGTAATTGGAACTGTTGACATTTTCATTCTTTCTTTGACTAATAAATCAATATCTTGATCGCGTCTGATTCTCCTATTCCTTTTCATCATGTCTTCAAAAAGCAAGCCGTCTCTCACCCCTACAGAGGGAGCCGGTGCTATTAAAATAGCTTTATTAACTCTTTCAGGATATTTATGAGTTAGCCACATCCCTATTAACCCTCCCATACTATGCCCAACATAATGAAATTTAGAAAATTTTAATTCATCTGCTATAGCAATGATATCTTTGACATATCCATCAAGTGTAAAACCATTATCAGGTCTATCTGTTTCACCACAGCCTCGTGCATCAAAAGTAATAGATCTGTATTTTTTATTAATATGCGGAACTAAATCTGACCAAACTTTTTTAGAATTCGTATAACCATGATGAAAAATAACAGGAATGCCGCTACCACTATCTGTGTATGCTATGTTGATGCCATTAATTTTCATATTTTTTTGAAGCATGATTTTCTTTACTTTATCATTTGAGAAGGTTTTTCTGCAAAAATCAAAGCAGGGACTGCTAAAAATGCTGCAAGCCCAGCTACTAACCAACCATAACTATATTCACCAGAGACATCAACCATTTTCCCTACAATCCATGGCCCAATAACTGCACCAAGCGTTGAAACAAAGACACAAAATCCGTTAATTGTACCAAAATTAATTGTACCAAAATATTCTGCAATTATAGATGCGCGAATTGGAATCGATGCTCCAAAACCAGGGCCACAAATAAATAAAAAAATCATGGTGACATATATATCATTTGCAAAGAATAAGCCTATAGTGCCAATACTAACAAGCAAATACCCAATAGTTAGAATGAGTTTATTCCCATATTTGTCAGCCAAATATCCAGAACCTAAACGACCAACAACTGTTGAAACAGTGAATGCAATCATTGCAATGCTAGCAAGCGTCTTAGAATACCCCAGCGACTCTAAAAAAGGAATGGTTAACAAGATAATTGGAACTCCAGCAAATAAACAAAAAGAAGTACCAAATGCTATGGACCAGAATCCTCTAGTTTTCAATGCATCCTTTGAACTCATACCTAAAATCTGGTTTTCTTCTTCTTCAGAATGCATTTTTGGAATGCCATCCATGGGCTGATGGTGATCTTGAGGTCGTGAACGTATATTTAATGCAAAAAATAAACCAATTATAATATAATATATTGAAAGAATTTGAACTGCTGTACGCCATCCATATAATTCAACTAACCAAGCTACGAAAAAAACTAATGCTCCGGATATACCGCCGCCAACTGTCATAATTGAAAGAGCTCGGGAACGTTTTTTATCAAACCAAGTTGCAACAGCAGCCATGCCGACTTGTCCACCGGCTGCACCAATACCAAGAGCGGAAATTAACATTACAACATAAAATTGAAAAAGGTTTGTAATAAATGAAAGTGCAAAAAGCGCAAAGCCAGCAATAAGTATACCTACAATAATAGTGAATCTTGGACCAAGTCTATCAATACTTAAACCAATAATCGGCCCTGTTAAGCCTTGTACTTCAGTTCTTAATGAAAAAGCTAGCGATGTAGAAGCTACGCTCCAGTTAAAATCTATCAAAAGTGATGTAAAAATTGCACTTAATCCGTAAAAAAATGTGCTTCCTGATAACATCATCACAAAGCCAGATGCGATGACAATAATCCATCCTTCATAAATATTTGGAAATAACCTATTTAACAATATGTGCCTAACTTAAAAAAGTAATTTTTTCAACGGCCAAGCTTCTATCAGGAGCCCAATAACAATTCGTTATTTTATTAGAATGCGCAGCGAGAAAATCAGGTGCGACTAAATTAGCATATGGGCAATCATCAATAATTATTTTTTGTGCTCTATCCACTAAATCATGACGTACATCGATTTCACCTGCGGATTCGATTGATTTAACGATTTCAATGAGTTCATCATTATGATATTGACCAACATTAATCAAGCCCATTCCTCCAGTTGTATAATCGTGAACAAGCGTGTAATACGGATCAGGGACTTGATGCAAATCTTCATAAATTAGCATTGGGAAAGGTCTAAAATATCTGGCTCCAGCCCAAAATATACCAGATTCCATCTTTTCTATATCAATATGAATGTTTATTTCACTGAGAGCATCTGCAACAATTTCTGCCATTGCAACATGCTCTGCATCGGCTGCATCAACAAACAGTTCAGTTTTGAATCCTGATTTATATTCAGTTTGTGCTAGTAGCTTCTGGGCCTCTTCCAATTTAAAATCATAGGGCCATGATTGCGCATCAAGAGACATAGGTGTTCCCATTGGCATAGGCCCAGTCCATCGATGTGCTGCTCCGTGATATGCCTCTGCAATAATTCGATCATAAGGGACTGCATAAGCAACAGCTTTTCTAATTAAATGGTCATTGAATGGTTCATGACCAACATGCATACCAAGCACTGCATGTCTTCCTGAAGCAATTTGACTTATAGTAACCCCTTCTAATTCTGATTGAATGAATGGTCGTAAATGCGTTTCAAGATTTGGTATCAAATGAGCCTGACCATCTGCAAGCATAGTAGCCCGTTTACGACTACTTGACTCAAATAATACTTGTACCTCTGAGATTACTGCTGGATCAAAATAATTTGGATTTGCTTTAAATGTTGCTTGCCTCCACGGATCAAGGGAATCCAAGTAATATGGACCAAATCCACATGGATTAGATAAAAGCCATTTACTTGCCCACGGATCATCATCTGTAGCATGTTTTTTTGCTTCTACTGAATCATTTATTACTGGTGTAACTCTGGTTAGTTGTTGTAAAAAAGTCAGATTAGGGGCGCGCAATGTGAACTTAACTTGATAATCATTCACGGCTTCTATTGAATCAGCACTAACAACCGATCCAATAATAGCAACCCATTTTCCAACATCACGTAAAGCAAAAGCTCTTTGCCAACCCCACACTACATCCTTAGCAGTTAATTCATTGCCAAAATATGATTTAACTCCTTTTTTCAAATTAATTAAGTACGTCAGCTTATCATCAGAAACCTCATAACTATCTGCAAGTACTCCTTGAATCTGAGTAGTATCACCTATTAGATTGCCATCATTATCTTTATTTGCTGGATAAGCAAACAATCTGCTATAACACATTCGGATAAACAGGCCATTTAATCCTCTGGATTCTGCATCAAAGCCATTGGATGATGGCGGTATAACGATTACTAATTTTTCTGCCATAAGTTAACCTTTTCTAAAATACTACAGAATCCATTTAAACACTTCGGTTATGAAAATTCAAATAAATTAATGCCAATCAATAGTGGTTTATTGTAGTATTAGTTTTGGAGAATAATTATGAGTAATACTTTAATTGAAGTACCTGCAGTAAATAAAATACCAAAAGTGAATGATTCCAGGAGTATAAACTGGGAAGATTTTGAGCTTGGTCCTTTGCCTTCAACATGCACAATGACAATATCGCAGGAAAACATTGATAGATGGTGCGCTCTATATAATGATGATCCTGAATTATATTTAAAGCATGCTCCTAATTATATTACTTATTACTCCGGACAAAATATAGTAACTCCTTTTAGGGATATTTCAGCAGGACTCGCAACATTGGAAGTCGATTTTTATCATTCTATACCTCGCGATATCGCACTAACCATCACCGGTCAAGTTATCAATAAGTCAGTAAGAAAAGGTCGTGGTTATGTAGAATGGGAAACCAGTATTTACGAAAAAGACAACTTACTGCAATCAAATCGAAGGAGTTGGTTTTTTACAATTCCTGAAGACGATATTAAAAAATTTCCTGAAAAAGAAGCTAGTAGCCCAATCCCTCCCCGGCCTGAAATTTGGGAAACTGAAGGATTATCACTGTTACTGTCACAAGATCGAATGAATGATTTTGAAGGTCCTGGAGAAATTAATGGTCATACAAATGTTGAATTAGCAAAAAAACAAGGGAATCCAGGTCCACTAGCCCAAGGGGCATTTGGATTTGGCTTAATCACGAGGTTGCTTGCAAAAGATTTTACAAATCAATTTACTCATGGAGGGAAAATGAGTTTAAAATTCGTTAGACCAGTATGGGCTGGTGAGCAAATCCATGCTTTTTATTCAATAATAGATGATAAATCCTTAAGAGTATGGGTAGAAAAAGATAACAAAGAAGAAGTCATTGTTGGAACAGTTTTACTTGCATAAATTTGATAAGCAACATATTATCAAATTGTTATGAGTCTAAACATCTGAAAGGAAAAAATAATGCAGTTTGGAACATTTCATTTACCATTAAGCCCGTCTCCAGATGAAGATTACAGAGTTATTAATCAACAGTTTGAATGTATTGAGTTGGCAGAAAAACTTGGTTTTGAGTGTGCCTGGCTAACTGAGCATAACTTTACTGGTGAAGATGCATATGGCGATCCTATTCCATTGGCCGCAGCACTTGCCCAAAGAACAAAAAAAATACGCATAGGTTTTGCTATTTTGCAAATGGCTATTCATCATCCAACTCGTATTCTTTTACAAACAAGTTTATTGGACAACCTCTTAAATGGTAGGCTCACCGTTGGAATAGGGCGCGGTTCAAAATTTAATGAGTTTGAATATGTAGCATTTGGTGTTGAAGGGGATGATACTGAGCATAGAGAGCGCATGTTTGAAGGAATTGATTATATGAAAAAAGCGTGGCAGGCAAATGGTGAACCACTGGATTATAATGGTAATTATTTTAACCTTTCAATACCTGGCGTAAGACCAAAGCCGGTCCAAACACCGCATCCTTTAATCCAAATGTCTGGTTCTTCTAACGATACGTTAGCATGGGCTGCAATAAATAATTGTCCAATTATGCTTCCAAGAATGGGCATAGAAATAGCAGTTGAAAGATTCAATTTTTATAAAGAGCAGATGGAAAATGCTGGGCATTCTGAACAAATTATTCAAAATAATTTAAATGTCTCTACATTGCAAAGAAGTATCCACGTTGCTGAAACTGATGAAGAAGCTTATGAAAATGTTCAAGAGCCTACTCATAGATTACGCAAACATCTTTTAACTACACGTGCAAAATTTAATCCAGAAGAAAGTAATCAAGAAGAAAAAGCTAAAGGTCATGATTCTCAAAAATGGAGCTCGCCAGTTTTTACCCCAGATGAAGGAGTTGCTGATTATCTTCAAAGAGGAGTTATTTATGGTTCAGTTAAGACTGTAAAAGAAAAAATTGATGAGCTTGATAAAAAAGATATTCGCTCATTAATGGCTTGTTTTGATTGGGGTGATATGGATCAAGAAAAAGTACAAGCATCAATGAAAAAATTTGGAAAAGAAATTATTCCAGCATTTCAATAATTGAAAAAGTTTGAATAATCAAGCTATATTTATTCCAGATAAATTAAGGAGAAATTTATGCCAGAATATGGAATAGCACCTTTAGAAATTCCTATTAATGAAGGGCTAAAAATAGTACAAGAAGCTGAAGCAGCAGGATTTGAAAGTGCTTGGGTTAGTGGACCACAAGGATATGTAAGATTAGCAGCTTTTGCTCAAGCAACAAAAAAAATCAAGCTTGGAACTGCTGTGGTTGTGCAGCCATTAATGAATCCAATAGCTCATATTGTAAGCATGATCGATCTTCAAGAATTATCTGGTGGAAGGTGTATGTTTGGCATTGGTTCGGGAGTAAAACCACAGTTAAATCGTTTTTTCGGAATTTTTGGCGATCAAGCTGAGCATCCTGCACCGAGAGTACAAGAATTTATTGAATTAATTAAACATGTGATGTCATTAAATGGAGAACCAGTAGTTTGGGAAAAAAAATTTTTCCAGCTTAGGGGTTCACGAGGGATTGTTTGTAATCATTCCTTGCCAATATATTTAGCTGCAGTTAACAAATTTGCTTTGAAAGTTGCAGGACGAGTTGCAGATGGTTTGATTGGTCATCCTATTAATAGCATGCAACATCTTAAAAATTCAGTGCTTCCAATTATTGGTGAAGGCTTACAAGAGCGATCTAGAGAAAGAAGTGAATTTAATTTTTCCAGTGATGTGATTACAGCAATTCATAAAGACAGATCCATTGCAAGACGTGATGCGGCAAAGAATCTTGGTTTTTATCTTTCTCCAAAAGCATTTGATAATATTTTTGAGGCTGGCGGATGGGAAAAAGAAAAAGTTGAAGTGAGGGAAGCATTTCGTACAGGTGACTTGGAAAATGTCGCTGATGCAATTAGTGATGATATGTTAGATTCATGTTGTTTATATGGAACCCCACAAGACGTTAGAGACCAAGTAAGCAGATATGACGGGATTTTAGATAGAGTTATTTTCTTTTCTCCAAGACATGGCGTTGAGCATGAAGTGAATCTCCAATATTATGATGGGATTATTGAAACATTCGGGAATAAATAATTCATAATTAAAAAAATAAAGAGAAAAATAGTCAATGTCGCTAACAAATAATGACGTGCAATTATATTACGAAGTTACTGGTTCAGGAGTTCCAGTAGTATTTGTACATGAATTTGCTGGAGAGCATACTAGTTGGACAAACCAAGTTGAATATTTTTCCAAAAAATTTCAAGTAATAACATTCAACGCTCGTGGCTATCCTCCGTCTGATGTACCAGAATCTGAGAAAAGTTATTCACAAGATATTGCTGTACAAGATATTCTGTCTATATTAGATGAATTAAATATTGAAAAAGCACACATTGTAGGACTGTCAATGGGTGGTTATGCTACTCTGTTGTTTGGGATTCAGTTTCCTGAAAGATGTTTGTCTATAACAGTTGCAGGCGTTGGGTATGGCAGCACAAAAGACCGTAGCAATTTTGAAAAAGATGCAGAGCACGTTGCAAATCGAATCCTTCAAGAAGGTATCGAAAAATTTGGAGATATATATACTGTCAGTGCTACTAGAGTACAACTGCAAAACAAAGACCGAAAAGCTTGGGAAGAATTTAAAAGACTTTTCCAGAACTCCTCATCTTTAGGACATGCTAATACAATGTTAGGAGTTCAAAGAAACCGACCTTCAATTCTTTCTTTAGAAAAAGAAATGAAAAAAATCAATACCCCCACATTGATAATTACTGGAGATGAAGATGAGCCCTGCCTTGAACCCTCAATTTTTATGAAAAGATGTATTCCTGCATCTGGATTATTTATTGTGCCAAATACCGGACATACCGTAAATCTTGAAGAGCCTGATCTCTTTAATCAAATGATTGAAAATTTTTTGAATCATGTAGCAAATGGTGCATGGCCATCAAGAGATCCAAGAAGCTGGTCAAAATCTGCCTTATTGCCTGATAAGGAAGAAAATGAGTAATCATTCTGCTCTAGAAGGAATACGTGTCCTTGAACTAACAAAAGGATTCAGTGGTGCAATGGCAGCAAAACAATTTGCTGATTATGGTGCAGAAGTTGTCATGATCGAGGGGCATGATGGCCATCCATTAAGAAAAATGGGGCCATTTCCAGATAATCAAGAGGATGTGAATTTTAGTGGTTCATTCATTTACACTAGCACAAATAAACAATCGATTACTCTTAATGTTTTTGACAAGAATGATTTTGATAAATTATTCAGTCTCCTGGATACCGTTGATATTTTTATTACAGATTTTTCATATTCAGATTTAGTTGAGATAGGAATACAACCAGCAGAATTGACTGCAAAGTTTAAAAAATTAGTCTTTACTACAATTACTCCATTTGGTTTAGATGGCCCTTATGCAGAATTTTTTGCTGATGAATTAATTGTATATGCAATGAGTGGTATGGCATATGCTTCCCCTGGGGTGCCCGATGTTGTAACCGATCAAGAAAATGAGCCACCATTGCATCCAAATACAAATATTGCCGAGTCTATTGCAGGCATTGTAGGTGCTGATGCAACAATTCTAGCATTATTTGAAAGAATCAATAGTGGTAATGGGCATCATGTTGATGTCAGCATTCAAGAAGCAGTTGCGTCTTATGAACAAAGAGATTTAACTGCTTGGGCATATGGAGAATTACTTATTGGAAGGCTACCGACGTCATTAGCAAGAATGCCAAATTATTATGTTCCTTGTAAAGATGGGTATGTTGCAATTGCTGCTCCTTGGGATCATCAATGGGAGAAATTAAAAACAATGATGAATAATCCTGATTGGGCAGAATCTGAGGTTTTTGCCAATGTATATGATAGAACAGCCAATTGGGATGCATTAAGACAATTAATCATCAATTGGACTATGGAATTATCAGGAAAAGAGATTATTCAATTAGCTGATAAAAATGGTTTGCCATTTTTTGCATATTACAGTATTCGCGACATGCTTGATTCTGAACATGTTAAACAACGTGAAAGTATTGTAAACCTAACTATCAACAATAAGAAATTTAGTATGCCTGGCCCACAAATGAAATTAGATAAAACGCCTATTGCAATTAATTCAGTAAATCCTGATCGCTCAAATAATGATGTTAAATGGTCATCCAAGAGAAATCCTCTTATGCTTAATGCAGAGCAAGCTAATCAATCAACATTACCACTAAAAGGGATCAGAATTGCTGACTTTGGGCAAGTAGTTGCACTGCCATTCGCAACACAATGGCTTTCTCGAATGGGAGCAGAAGTTATTCTTTTCGAAACGAGCAAGCATATGACCACTCGTGTTACTGCTCCTTTTGCAAATAAAGAAGACCATTTTAACAACAGTGGGCATTTCAATTTGTTAAACGAAGGTAAAAAAAGTATACAACTCGACCTAGAAAAAGAAGAAGCTCGTGAACTAGCAAAAGAAATTATTAAAACTGCTGATATAGTTGTGGATAATTTCAAAACTGGTGTAATGAGCAAGCTAGGACTTTCTAAAGAAACAATTAGAGAATTAAATCCAAAAATTGTGCAATTATCACTTGGAGCCTTTGGTAGAAGCGGGCCAATGGCAAGTCATGGCGGATTGCATAGTGCAATTAATTTATTTAGTGGAGTGGCAGAACTAACTGGCTATCAAGATGGAATGCCTAGAATTTTAGGAGCGGTGATGCCGGATCCATTAGCAGGGTCTTATGGTGTTTTTGCAATTATGGCATCACTAATCGATGCTCAATTAACAAACACAGGGCAATACATAGATGGTTCAATGTTTGAGCCAATGCTCACTTTAATTCCAAAAGCCATTATCGATACAACATTAAACAATGCTCAACATAGCAGAATTGGTAATAGGAATAATCAGTATGCGCCACATGGTTTTTTCCCGACTAAAGGCTATGATCGATGGATTGCAATTTCAATAACTTCTGAAGAAGAATGGGAGCAATTAAAAGATTGTATAGCTAGCGAAATCCTTAACTCAAATAAATTCAAAAAAAATGAGGACAGAAAAAAACATGAAGATGAATTAGAAAATATAATTGCATCTTGGACGCAAGAATTTACCAATCTCGAATTAACAACAATGTTACAAAAAAAGGGCATTAAATCAGGTCCAATTTTACAGCCAGACGACTTATTATCTGATCCTCAACTATTACATAGGGAATTTATTATTGAAACAGAACATCCAACTGGAGGAAAAGTTAAGCATCCTGGCGTACCTTGGCACATCGATAATTTAAAATCATTATTAAATCCAGCGCCATTATTAGGTGAACATACTCAAGAAATTCTTGCAAATGTATTGCATCTCTCCAGCAAAGAAATAGAAGAATTAGAAGAAAAAAACATATTTAATTAATCATTTTTCGATAAAATGAACTCATGAAAGAAAATAAATATATTAAGACGCACATTAGCGATATTGGCATAGCAGAAATACTGATTAACGACCCAGCAAATAAAAATGCTGTCAATTTTGATATGAATCAAGAAATTATCAATTCGCTTATTGAATTTGATAAAAATGATAACGTTCGAGTGATCATTTTTTCTGCTGTTGGTGATGTATTTTGTGGCGGTGGCAATATAAAAAAAATGGTTCAAGATGGCAAGGCGCTAGAACCAGAAAAGCCAATTACTACTAATGATTTACCTGAACACATCTCCGATATCCGAGCAATTACGTATCTCATGAGAAATATACAAAAACCGATTATTGGAGGTATAAATGGTGCAGCAGTTGGCTCAGGCATAGGCCTTGCAGCTGCATGTGATATTAGAATTGCAAATAAGCAATCAAAATTTGCATGGGTTTTTGCCCGAAGGGGCATTTTGCCTGATGATGGAAGCTTGAAGTTAATGTTGGATATTCTTGGTTATCCTAAAACGTTCCAATGGGCAATGACAGCATCAACCATATCAGCAGAAGAAGCCCTGAAGCTTGGTTTTATAAATGAAATAGCTTCTGAAAAAAATTTAATTAAGCGATGTTATGAACTTGCTGAAGAAATAGCAACTTATGTGCCGCCACTTACAGCAAAAGACCTTAAGAAATCAATAACACATGCCTTGGAAAATGATTTATCTTCATCAATGAAAAAAATCTATGAACTACAAAAAATTAATCGAGAAACTCTTGATGCGACGGAAGCATTGGATGCATATAAAGAAAAACGAAAACCAAAGTGGCTAAATCAATGAATAAGCATCAATATGCATTGGAACCAAATAAATTCCCTTGGCTTGACGCTTCAAGATATAGTTTTAGCTTAGGAATGCATACTCCAGAATTAACTTTCTTATCTGGGCATACAGCATCAAGATATATTAAAGAAAAGGACATAGTCTCAGCTGCAGGTACATTAGAAGAACAGCTAGATATTGTATACAAAAAAATTAAGTCGATAATAGCAGTATCTAAATCTCAAAGCATCTTGCATTTTATTGAATACATTACGCCAGAAGCTGCAAGAGAGATAGAACTTATAAATCAGGCCAGAGAAAAATTTTTGCAAAATGAGCAAGTTGCACATACTCAAATCATGTCTAATCGACTATTAAGAAAAGAAGCACATATAGAAATTGAAATTATTTATAACAATTTATCAAATTCAGGAGACCTCTTGTATATTTCTAAGACTGGTAAAAATTCTGCAACATTAGCAGAACAAGCAGAAAATATTTATAAAGAGGTTGATGATGAAATTAAACAATTAGGAATGAATTGGGATAATGTAGTTAATACAACAGAATTTATTCGAAAAGATGTTTTGCATGAATATAAAGAAACTAATTCCATCAGAAAGAAGTATTTTTCAGCACCATATCCAGCATCTACAGGAATCATAATGAAGAAGCTTATGGAAGATAATCAATTAATCCAGGTACACTTTACACTCTCCAAAACAAATAAACAAATAGTAAACCCTTATGAAAAATGGCATCCATCCCTTACTTTTTCACCAGCAATAAAAGCTAACAATTTAATTTTTATTTCTGGGCTTGCTGCTTTTGATTATGCCACTGGTGATGTTTTGTACCCAGGCGATATAGAAAAGCAAACAGAATATATATTCAAAGAAACCAATAAAATATTAAATGTATATGGTGGAAGTTTAAAAAATATTGTCCGGACAGTAGATTATGTTTCAAGTGACGGATTAACTAATTACGCCAAAACTGATAAAATTAGGAAAAAATTATTGAGCTCCCCTTTCCCAACTTCTACCGGTATTGTCTGCGAAAGGTTAATAAGAAAAGGTCTTATGATTGAAATTGAAACAATAGCATTATTGGAAGAATAAACATGAGTTTAATGTCTGAAGCTGTAAAGAAAATGATTGGAAAAGAAGTAACGTATCTTGCTAATGAAGAAATTGGCCTTGCATCTATCAGATATTTTGAATTAGCCCTTAGTTACAAAAAGAAAATCGATGATAATCAATCTTCATTTGAACAGCCTAAAACTGCAAACGTAGTGGCTCCGCCAACATTTATTTTTGAAACAAATCAATATATGAATAAAACAATTGATGAACAAGGATATATTGGTCATTCATGGGATATTCCCTTAAATGTTGAATATTCCATTGTCAGAGGTGGCAATGAATATAAAATTTATCATCCACTACTTCCTTCAACAAAACTTGAGGTCAAATGGAAAATAGTAAACATCATTGAGAAGCAAGGAAAAGATTCTGCATTTTTAATAGTATCTTCAAATATACAATACTTTAATCAAGATAAAGTTTTATTAGCTGAAAATATTGAAGACATGATATACATGCCTGCGAATTGAGAATAATAATGAATGAAAAATTAATAATTCAAAGTTTATCGATCAATATTACACCTCAGTTGTTAGTATCCTATGCTGGTGCAACCTGGGATTTTCATAGATATCATTATGATTCTCAATTTGCAAAAGAAAAATTAAACGTTAATAAACCAATTGTTGATGGACAAATGTTCGGAGCAATAATTGCAAAACACTTAATATCGGAATTAGGTCAAAATACATCTATAGTAAAAATGAAACTAAGATATCTATCCATGGTAATGATCGATGAAACAGTGAAATTTGATTTTGATGTTATGAATTCTAGATTAGTAGACAATATGACTGTGCTAAATGTCTTAATTAATGTTAAAGTTGAAAAAGATAATAGGGATGTGCTTAAACCTGTAGAAGTAGAAATTAAGCTATAAAAATTATGAGAGTTTTTTGATGAACAATGATTTACCAGTGATTTTTGAAATCAAAGATAAAGTTGGGCTTATTACATTAAATAGGCCTCAGGCAATGAATGCACTCAATAGTGCTGCTCGTGATATTCTAATGGATGCATTGAGTAGAATTCATAATGATACGAACATTCAAGTAGGAATAATTACTGGAGCTGGAGGCAAGGCGTTTAGCGCAGGTGCTGATTTGAAAGAATGGTCACAACCTGGATCAACTGGAGCATCTGGCGGTCTTGTTGAAGAATTTATTAATCATAACCCTGTTGATAATTTTTTTACAATACCCGTAAGAAAGCCCATGATTGCTGCTATTGATGGATATTGTCTTGGTGGAGGCCTAGAACTTGCGCTAACTTGTGATATTCGTATAGCAACAGAACGTTCATCTTTTGGATTGCCAGAAGTAAAACGAGGATTTGTGCCTGGTGGTGGAGGTATTCAAAGAATTTTAAAAGCTATTCCGCAAGCCCCTGCAATGGAAATGGTACTAACTGGCAATAGTTACTCTGCACAAGATGCATTGAATTGGGGAGTTATTTCAAGAATTGTGACTCCTGAAAATTTATTAAACGTTGCAAAAGAAATTGCTAGCGATATTGCTGCGAATGCACCAATGGCAATAATTGGTGCTAAAGAAATTGCAAATCATTCACGTGATCTTTCTTTAAGTGAAGCATTAAGGATGGGGCATGCAATTAGATGGATTATTGGACAAACTGATGAAGCAAAGGCCGGTCCAAAAGAATTTAGCAAGAAAAAATCAAAATAACTTTATTGAACTGGTAATTCAACTACTGCAGTGCCTTGCAATGGTTTTTCTCCTCTATCATTTTCAAGAGCAACATCTAGTTTAATAATGCCTTTTCCATCTTCAATAATTGTATCAACAACTAAAGCAGACAATTTCAAGGTGTCATTATGAAAAACTGGTCTTCTAAAGCTTGCGTCAAATTTATGCAACTTGCCATTGGGGGCAATAATATCAGTAACTAGTTTTGTTATTATGGACATACTCATTACTCCAGGCAGAATCGGTTTTTCTAATCCTAAAGTTGATGCACCTTCCTTACTTGTGAATCTGCCATCTTCGATTTCAGTTCTTTCCAAGGTCCTATTTGCATCAAGAAATTGCTGTACTTTTTCTGCACTAGCAATATAACTATCAGAAAATTCTTGGCCCAGTTCGACATCAGCAAAAAATAATTGATTACTCACTTTCAACCTCCCTATGAACCATAGATGCTTGTCTAGTTGCAACGAGTACATTGTCTTGATTAAAATATTCTGTTTGATTAACTACAAAGACCATCGTGCCCGTCCTGCCTGTCTTTTCATAGACATCAGTAATAGAGCCAACTGCCTTAATAGTATCTCCAACAAAAATTGGATGGAATGACTCAACTTTTTGACCAGCTAAAAAACGAGCATTGCCAAAATCTACTTCTGGATCAGGTAACTCAACTTCAAATTGCACTGAAACAAATATTAATGGTGGAGCAATCAATTTTCCATAAATCGATTGCTTCGCAACTGATTCATCCAAATATAACGGATTGTCTTCGTTAACCGATGAGCAGTATGATTTAACTAAATCTTTCGAGACATCAAATGAACCAAATTCAATTTTTTGTCCAACAACTTCCTTTTTATAATCTATCATGTTTAAATCCAATTCAATTAATATACATAGTAACTGATTTTATTCAGAATAGGCTGAATATAAGCCATTTCTTAAAGCATTTACTAAATCTATCTCATTAGAGATATCATCCTCAAATGCGGTCACACATTTTCCTATACTTGATACAAAATGGGAGTCACTGCCACCAATAGTTTTAAAGTTATATTTTTGTGCAATTGATTCCGCTTTTGCATTTTCTTCATGATTAGATCCGCCATTAGATGATTCTATAGCAACAATTTTATCTAAAGATACGATATCTTTTTCAATGTATTCAGCCATACCTATAGAGGGTCGTCCGGCATGAGCTGGAATCGCAATGCCTCCAATAGACTCTAAGGAATCAAGTATATCAGTATGAGATAATTGAACATTTGTTAAGTCAAAATGATCAGTAAACTCTTTATTTAAGCCAAACGCTAACATGTGCCCAATATCTGTCTCGAGTTCAGCTCCTTTTAAAACAAGTAACCCGTACTTTTCTGCAATAGCATCATAAGATAAATTATGATCAAAGCTTCTATGTTCAGTAAGGGCAAAGCCATCAATCTTGTATCCTTGTTTTTTCCGAACAATACACCATTTTAAATATCCTTCAACAGTAGCACCTGCATCATCAGAAGCATCTGTAGAATGTGCATGTAAATCAAGATAAATCATGTTAATGACCTTTATGAGAATAGCAATCAATTAATTATCTGCCTGATTGTCTATGAATTACAACCAAGCACTTAATAAGAAGCCCATTGTAAGCAAAACTCCTGTTAAAAAATGTGTCCCTATTGTAGAGACATTAACAATCAATAATTCATAAGGAAGATAGTCAACATTAGCATCTTCTTTTTCCCATTCGCTAAGCCAAGCTCTGCCCTTTTTTAATCCAAAATAAAATAATGCTATAGGTAATAACGCAATTCCAGTTAAAGCATTAATAAACATTGCATTCAATGCAATGACAACAAAGGCCGCAATCATAAAAAATTGCCAAACATTAAATGGTTTACGATAATTGGCTTTATCCTCAGGGCCAGCTAATCTAACAACCCAACTATTTTTATTTGTTGATTTATCTGCTTTATAATCTTGAAAGCAATTTATAAATAAAACCAGAGCTATAAATATTCCTACAGGAATAGATATGAGCATCGTTGTTAAAAAATCAACTGCTTGGTTCTGCATATATGCTGAACCATAAACCATAACTGGACCGAAACCTAAAAAAACAGCCAAATCACCGAGACCATTGTAAGCTAATCTTAGAAAGCCAGTGTACATAATAGCTAGAAAGATTCCGATGATACCAACATAAAGTAACGGTGAAGTTGCAAAAAATGAACCATTAACTTGAGAATTTAATTCAAGGCCAATGATAATTGTAAATAAAAAACAAACTAAAGAGCCGATTAAAACATTCATCGGCGCCATCAAGCCCGACTGAATCACTCGAGAGCCTCCATTAAATGGAGAAAAAAGCTTATTTGCTTCATCATTCCTTGAAGTATGATCAAAATAATCATTAATCATATTTGTCCCACAATGAGCAAGAATGCCTCCTAGTAAAGTAAGCCAAAAAATATTCCAATTGAATTGACTAAATTCCCAATATGCAATTGAAGAACCTAATAGTATTGGAGCAATAGTCGCAGTTAAAAATGGAGCACGAACAATAGTCATAAAATACTTGATTTTATTCAATAATCCATTAGTAATCTGTTTAAAAAAACTTGGTTTATTTTCTGGAAATTCAATCCACTCAAATTTTGTATCCGCATAGAAGTCAACATATTTAATTGTAGTTGGTTTAATTTTATAATAACCAACAACATCATTAGTAATTAAAAAATCATCATTCATATAGATCTCAAAAGCTTTAGTAACATTTAAAATAGCTTGTTTAGCTTTTTCTTTTTCGTTATCATCAGAAATTTTTGTAGCATATCCATCAATTTGTAGTTCCTTAATACCTTCTTCATTTTCAGGCCGAATAACACATTGAATTTGGGAGTTGAAATTAATTTGCACAGCTTTCCTGGTTGGATTAAAAGTAAAGAAATAAATATCAAAACCATCATTAGCAAAATAAACATTAGCTACAGAAGGGTTCCCAGATACACTAGTAGCAAGTGTTAAGAAGTCTGAACGTTGCAACAAATCGAAACATTTTTCTTTTAAATCCATAATTTAATTCCTAAAAAAATAAATAAAAACCAATGATCGCTGATAATCATAAAGTTTAATTTACTTACATGCAATTGGTAAGACACAGAATGCTTTGATAAAGAAAAGATTATCAGAGTTAATGCATTAACTCTGATAAAAGTATATTATTTTATGGTTAGCAAATAATAATTTATATTGGAAATAATATTGGCAGTTAAAATCGGTGAAAACGGACCAGAAGGCAAATGTGCTATTTGTGGCAAATATGTAATTAAAGATGGGATTTTATTTAGAGAAAAATCTGTCTTGTGTGTTGAATGCAAAGAATTTCAAGAAAAAGCAACTTTCATTGAAACAAAAGGTAAAAGATAAATCAACCACTAAATTATCGCCTACTAGAGGAGCAGCAATGGACTATGCTGAAATAAAAAAAAATAAAAAATCAAATGTAATATCTCCTAATTTAGAAAATCTTCGCAAGGCTAGTGAAAGTTGGTCATGGGATAATATTGAAAATGAATTGAATATTCCTAAGGGGAAATTTAACCAAGCTTATGTCTGTATAGATAAACATGCAGAGACTAATCCGGATAAGCTAGCAATTATATGGCAAAGCACTGAAGACAAGATAGAAAATTATTCATTCAGTGATTTTCGTGATGAATCAAATAAATTTGCTAATGCTATCAATGAATTAGGATTGCAAAAAAGTGACCGTGTATTTTTCTTTACAGATCGTATTCCAGAATTATATTTTGCATGTTTTGGTGTATTAAAAGCTGGCGGTATCATTGCACCTTTATTTTCTGCATTTGGGCCAGAACCAGTTGCAGAAAGATTTAATAGAGCTGAAGGGCAATATATTGTAACAACGCCTAATTTGCTACCTAAAATTAATGCTATTAAGGATGACTTACCGTCTTTAAAAAACATTATCGTTATATCTCATAGGTCAGATGCAGAAGAGCTAGAAGACGTCTTGCATTATCATCAATTAGTTAAAGATGCGTCAACAGAATTTGAAATTAGTGGATTTAGTGCTGAAGATTGGGCTGTTATGCATTTTACTTCAGGAACTACAGGTCTCCCAAAAGGGGCTGCTCATGTTCATAATGCACTAATAAGTCATTTTGCTACTGGTAAATATGTGCTCGATTTACATGAAGAAGATATATATTGGTGCACAGCTGATCCTGGGTGGGTTACTGGAACATCCTATGGAATGTTTGCTCCATGGAGCAATGGGGCAACAAGTGTAATCTATGAAGGAGGATTCAGTGCTAGAAAGTGGTATGAAGTAATTAAGAAGCACAATGTTACTGTTTGGTATACTGCTCCAACTGCAATTCGATTACTTATGAAGGCTGGGAGTGAACTGCCTCAAAGTATGCAGCTTGACTCATTAAGATACATTATGTCTGTTGGCGAACCGCTGAATCCTGAAGGAGTTGTCTGGGGCGAAGAAGCCTTTAATCTACCGATACATGATAATTGGTGGCAAACAGAAACAGGAGCAATTATGGTTGCAAATTATCCTTCATTGAATATTAGACCTGGCTCAATGGGAAAAATGTTCCCAGGAATTGAAGTGGCGATTATTGATGATAATTTTAAAGAAATTACTGAGCCAGATACAGAGGGGCAATTGGCAGTAAAACCAGGATGGCCTTCTATGTTTAGGACATACTGGAACGATGAAGAAAGATACCAATCAAGGTTTAAAGGAGATTGGTATATTACTGGAGACAGGGCGAAGAGGGATAAAGATGATTACTTTTGGTTTATAGGTAGAGATGATGATGTGATCAATACTGCAGGTCATTTAGTGGGCCCGTTTGAAGTTGAAAGTGCATTGATTGAACATCCCGCTGTTGCTGAAGCAGGAGTTATTGGTAAACCTGATCCTGTCGCAATGGAGATTGTGAAGGCTTTTGTTTCATTATCTGAAGGCTTTGAACAAAGCGAAGATTTAAGAAGAGAGTTGATAGGTCACTGCAGAAGCAAGCTAGGGCCAGGTACAGCGCCAAGAGAAATAGAGTTTATTGAGAGTTTACCGAAAACTCGTTCTGGTAAAATTATGCGACGTCTTTTAAAAGCTAGAGAACTTGGTTTGCCTGAGGGTGATACATCAACTCTAGAGGATGACTAATTATTTCTTTTAATCATTGAAATTTTTCAATGGAAGGTAAAAATGTCAGAAACAAATGATATCCATAGAGGTTTGCAGGGGGTATTTTTTGATCGATCTGATGTTACATTCATTGATGGTAAAAAAGGAGTACTCTTATATCGTGGTTATTCAATTGATGATTTAGCTGAAAAATCAACTTTTGAAGAAATATGTTATTTATTAATTGAAGGGAAGTTACCGAATCAAAATGAATTAGATGCTTATAAATCATTACTTGCAGAAAAAAGATCAATACCAGATGAATTAGTAGAGCTGATTAAAGAAATGAAAAGCTTACATCCTATGGACGTGTTACAAACATCAATTTCATACTTAGGAAGTATAGAAAATGACAATTTAACTTCAGTCAGTAATATAAAAAAGTTAAGTGCTGACATTATTGCAAAAACACCTACAATTGTTGCTTGCCATAAACGATTCAGAGAAAATCAAGAATACATACATCCAAAAAAAGAATTAACTCATGCAGAAAATTTTTTATATATGATGAGTGGAACTAAACCATCGCCAGATGAAGCTCAATTAATTGATAAAGACTTTATTCTTCATGCAGAACATAGTTCAAATGCGTCATCATTCACCGCAAGAGTTGTTGCCGGTACTGGTGCAAGCTTATATGCATCCATTACAGCTGCAATAGCTGCTTTATCTGGACCAGCTCATGGAGGGGCCGCAGAAAATGTGATGACAATGGCTTTGGAAATTGAAAAACCTGAAAATGCAAAAAATTATGTTAAAGAAAAAAGAAAAGATAAAGAACCAATTATGGGTTTTGGTCATAGAGTGTATAGAACAGAGGATCCACGTGCAAAACATTTAAAACAAGGAGTGAAAGATTTATCTGAAAAATTTAATGAATCACAATGGTTGCAAATTTTAGAAGCAGTTGAAATTGAGATGGAGCCCTATAAGCGATTAGGTGTGGCTGCAAATGTAGATTTTTATGCTGGAGTCATTTATTATTTACTTGATATTCCACATGAATTTTTTGTACCAATTTTTGCAATCGGCAGAATACCTGGATGGATAATCAGTGTTATCGAACAATACACAAATAATATTTTAATCAGACCACTTTTAGATTATAATGGACCAGAGCAAATAAAATATATTCCGATAGATCAAAGATAAACTAACGATTAAGGATTGCTATGATATCAATTCTACTAGAAGTTATATTGCCTGTATATCTCATTGCTGCAACTGGTATTATATTAGGTAAATTCAAATCAATTGATATTAAATCTATATCAGCTTCTGTATTTTATTTATTTAGCCCAGCATTAATTTTTCGTTCATTATCACAATCTACAGTTAGTGATGATATAGCTCTTAAAGTGATTTTAGCAACATGGGGATTATTCTTCCTTGGTTTTATTTATGCGCGAATCTGGAGCAAGATTAGAAGCAAGGAACATGACGAAAAAACTAGAGCTAGTTTTTCATTGTCAATAACAACTATTAATGCTGGGAATATGGGATTACCTATAGGATATTTAGGTTTTGGAGAAACTGGATTAGAAGTTGCAATTATTTTTCTTGTAGCAAATACAACGCTTTATTCAACCGTTAATGTATTAGTGGCTTCACGTGCTTCTTTTGTATCTAAAGCCGCATTGCTAGAACCATTAAAATATCCTATGGTCTATGCTTCCATTCTAGGAGTTATATTCAATTTTGCAAATATCGAGACGCCTGATACAATTATGAAATCAATTAATTTCCTTGGGGATGCTGCAATTCCTGTCATGCTTCTTGTACTTGGCCTACAGATTTATAAGGGTATTGAAATTGAATCTATCAAAGATGCATGTTCAGCAATTAGCTTTAGATTAATCCTTGCTCCAATAATTATGTTTTTGATAACTCAGATGATTAATTTACCTGAAATATACAGTAATGTATTAATCGTTTCAGCAGGCTTACCTACCGCAGTATTTACAATTATTTTAGCTACTGAATTTGATGCAAGACCTCAATTAGCTTCAATGATTGTTGTAGGCTCAACAACGCTTAGTTTTTTTACACTTACACTGATACTATGGGTTGTAAAGAATAATATTTTATTTTAAGTTGTAAAATCTAAAATAATTTTTCCTGTATTGGCATTATTTTCCATTAATTCATGTGCTTCATTAGCAAGATGATATGGATATACTCGATCAATAACAGGATGAATTTTTTTCTGTGAAAATTTACATAGAAAATCATTTTTAAACTGATTAGTTAGATTAATTTTTTCCTCTAATGTTCTAGACCTAAGCACTGTACCTATTATCTGCAGTCGATTTCTTAATATCTTGCCTAGTTGAATATTTGCCTTATCTCCTCCCAAAAGGCCTATGATAATTAAACGACCTTTCACAGATAAGCTATTAACATTGTCTTCCAAATAACCAGAACCAACCACATCTAAAATAATATCAACTCCACTTTTATTGGTTGTGGATTTAATATGTTCAAGAAAAGATTCTTCATTGTAGTTAATTCCATGTTGCAAACCCAATTGTTTAGCAAAGTCTATTTTCGCATCATTGCCAGCTGTACCAAAAATTTGACAGTCAAATTCTTTCGCTATTTGAACAGCAGCTGTCCCAACGCCCGAGCCAACAGCATGTATTAATAGTTTATCTTGCAATTTCATTCCACATTGTATAACAAGTGCATCATAAGCAGTTAAGAATACTTCTGGTATTCCAGAAGCATGAATTATCTCAATGTCGGATGGTACTGCCATCAACATCCTGTGATTGATCGCAGCCATTGATGCATAGCCTTCACCATCAACTAATGCCATCACTTTTTGACCCTCTTTCCATTCTTTTGGCACATTTTCACCTAGTTGAACGATGATTCCTGATACCTCTAAGCCAGGTATCTCATCTCGAAAACCTTCAGGGCTAGGATACATACCTCGTCTTTGTAAAAGATCAGCACGATTCACCCCTGCGCCAACAACTTTAATAAGAACTTCATTTTTAGTAATAGTTGGATCAGGAAATTCTTCAACCCTTAAAACATCAGGAGAACCAGGTTTTGAAATTACAACAGCTTGCATTATTTTTTTCTACTATCAAATTATATGACAACTCAGCATATATATTTAAACAAATTGTATAATAACTTTATGACAAAAAAACTCGTATCAAAAGAAATATCAAAATTTGTTGTAAACGCAAGAGTAGATCCTGTCACTCGAAAAATTGCTAAAAGATATTTGGTTGACTGGATAGGATCAGTAATTGCTGGAAGCAGCATGTTACCAATAAGGAGCATTGAAAAAACTATCTCTAGTTTAGGAGGTAATAATCAATCAACTATACTATTTAAAAATAAAAAAACAAACGTAGCACATGCAGCATTCATTAATGCGGCAGCTGCACATGTTATTGAGATGGATGATCTAGATAGAAATTCTATTTCACATCCTGGTTCATGTATTATTGCTGCATGCTTAGC
>CEWO01021816.1_pt1 | contig 25477 bp, 27 predicted proteins | sample 361561 | NCBI WGS metagenome assembly CEWO01 (sample SAMEA2623627, study PRJEB7988) | marine metagenome | isolation source: saline water (ENVO:00002010), including
TGCTCAGTTAAACAACAATATTTAGTTGACATTTTAAATCGTGATAGCTCTGCTGTTGAGATCATGGATCCAGTTGATTATAAAATTGTCACAGTTGCACTACCATATGATGATGATAATCAAACATCTAAAATAAGAATTGGATTCATAGATGATATATGGTTAGCAATACCAGGAACTAATTAGGGAGTATAAATATGAATAATAATTATAGTATTTCTGATTTAATTGAAAAATTTGACAAACAAGATATGTGTGGCTTTACTCGAAGATTTGTTGATAATCTCGAATCTTCATTTGCCACAGAAATAGAAATAGATCAAGATTTAGATTGGTCTGGAGTTTTATGTCTTGGAATGGGGGGTTCAGGAGCAGGAGGGGATTTTCTAAAAACACTTGCAGATCATTCTGGAGGAATTCCCTTTGTTGTATGGAAAGATTACGGAATCCCTTCGTGGTGGGGTTCAGATTGGTTAGTAATTGCTACTTCTTACTCTGGAAATACTGAGGAAACTATTGATGCAGTCACTAATGTACTGGAACAAGGAGGTACGGTAATTGGTATTACTTCGGGAGGAAAACTCCAAGAGATGCTCTCAGAGAATGATAATTCTCTTTGTTTAAATATTCCAGGAGGACAAATGCCTAGATCTGCTTTTGGTCATTTATTTGGTACTCAATTATCTATTTGCTGGGCACTTGGAATTTTTCAAAGGCCAAGTAATGATGATATTATTGACATGCTAACTAGATTACGAAAATTATCTTCTGATGCAGACGCTACAGGAGATAATGCTCTCACACTCTCAATGGCTAAATCTATGTTAGGTAAGCAAATTGGAATAATTTCTCCAACTTTGTTAAGTCCTGCTGCAAATAGATTCGCAAATCAATTAAATGAAAATTCTGAAAGATTCGCAAGACAAGTTGATCTACCTGAAATGAATCATAATGAGATCGTTGCTTGGGGTTCTGCTGATAAAAAATCTCATTCTGATATTTATTTCTCATGGGAAGGGCTGCACCCGAGGGTAAATGATAGATTAAAATGGATGTTAGATGAAATTAGCACCGAATCCTCGTGGATTATCAATTGTGAAGGTCATTCTTTACTCGAATGTTTGCTTTATGCTGCACATATTACTGATTGGATTACTATAATACTAGCATTAATCGAAAATAAAGATCCATCCAAAATGACTCCAATTGTTTCATTGAAAAAACATCTTTCTTCAACTTAATATATTGGTCCCATAACCAGTCTTGGGTCAGGATAATTTATTAGATATTCTTCTCTATCTTTAGGGTCTATTACTCCTGGCATATCGTGAGATAATGGCTCAATTAATGATAATTGGAAATGAAGATGAGGATCCCATCCTCCATTTTCATGTTTATCTCCCATCCAACAAATTACTTCTCCATGAGAAATCTTTTGTCCGATTTCTTTACCTTCTATCGACTTTGAATCGAGATGCCCATAAAGGGCCCATACAGAAACTCCTTCGATTGAATGTTTTGTAATTATCACATATCCATAATCTCCATCTGCTGAATTATATCCATAATGGGAAATTTCACCATCATCAAAGGCCATGCATGGAGTTCCAACGGGTGCGCCAATATCGATTCCTATGTGGAGATATCTGCCGTCCGCGAATAAGTCTGTTTCATACATCCCCGGCCTCAATTCATCATATTTTCCAATATCATATTCATATTTAGAAGGTTCATAATTACCTTTTGTGAAATCTCTAACTTCATATTCTTTCGGGAGATCTACTACTGGGTGATACTTGCTCGTCTGCCACTTAATCATGGCATGGGATTAGGGGATGGTTATTCATTCCTCTTCCTTAGATAACTCAGCTTGTTCTGCCAATTTCCTCAAACCACTTTTTTCACGTAAATCTTTCTTATTTTTTGCTCCTAGTTGGCTTAACATTTCCGTTTGCCTAAGTACATTTCCTTTTCCTTCTACAAGTCTCTTTTCCGCCTCTTCAAATTTTTCTGATGCTTGTTTTAGCTCGAATCCGACTGCGGTAAAAGACTCTAAGAAAAGAACTATCTGATCATGAAGCGCCCCTGCTCTTTCTACTAATTGAATTTGATTCTTACTCTGATTTTCTCTTTTCCATAATTCTTGAATAAGAATCAATGCGAGCATTATTGTAGTTCCACTAACAATTTTTACTCTTCTGTTACCTATCATGTCATTATACAAACTGGGATCATGATGTAGTGCGGCAATGTATGCACTTTCTAATGGAACTACCATAAGTACAAAATCCAATGTTTGTATAGATTTCATATGTTGATAATTTTTATTCGAAAGTTCAGATGCATGTTTTCTAATTGATACACACAACCTTTCAATTGATGCCTTTGACGACATCTCATCATCAGCATTTACAAATTCATTATATGCCTTCAAAGATACCTTTGAATCAATAACTACCTGCTTATTATCGGGTAAATATATTACAAAATCTGCTCTTTTGCGAGTATTATCTATGGCAGTTTCACTATATTGTTTCACGTAATCTCGTTCAGATACAAATCCCATACTTTGTAATAGATTTTCAACTACTACTTCTCCCCATGCACCCTGAGATTTAGAGTCTCCTTTGAGTGCCCTTGTCAAATCTTGTGTATCATCTGATAATTTCAATCCTAATTTCGACACATTTTCTACCTTCTCTCTAAGTGCTGACTCTCTGTTTATCATAGATGCTTCAATTGTATCCATTGATTTCTTATATTCTTTCAATACCATCGAAAAATCATCAGTTACTCTTTTAAATTCTTCTTTTTTCTCCCTTTCTGCTTTACTTTTGACATCCTCAAAAGCCTGTTGTGCTATTAATTTAAAAGAATTAGTCATTGCAATATTTCGTTCATCCTCCACATCCTTCCTTTCGACCTCTCTAGCATTATTTTCTGCAATTTTCTTTTCATTTTCCAAGCGAGTTATTTCTAATACTCTAGCCATATGCTGGGACATAAATAACCAAACAATTGCTGAAGAAAAAATCACTGATATTATGACCAATACGGTAGTCAACGTATCAATCATATCCACTCTTTATACTCGAGGGTTCTTTAAATTTAGTATAACTAATGATATTTTATCGAATCAATAAACAGTTGCTCTTAGGTACTTTGTGTTCATGCGGGGGGCATGATAGAATATGGGAAAGTAAATTGTGCGATCCTTGGCTCAAGAGGACTTGTAGCGCAGCGTTACCTTCAAAGATTAATCAATCATAATTGGCTAGTCCCAGTATCTGTAATAGGCTCAACTTCTACTATAGGTCAAAAAATAAGTGATTTACCATGGTCTTTAGACGAAGAAAGGCCCGAACTGCCAGAAATAATCGTTAAAGGATTGGGAGATTTAGATACACTAATTGATTCATTAAAAGCTGAAAAGGTACAGATAATTTTCTCGGCAATTCCAGATTCAGTGGCAAATAATATCGAACCTATCCTTGCTAAGTCTGGTTTTAATGTGATTAGTCATGCTTCTGTGCATCGATTAAATAAAAATATTCCTTTAATAATTCCAGATGTAAATCCAGATGAATTAAAATTAATCCAATCACAGATTTTTGATTCTGGTTCACTAATATCTTGTCCTAATTGTATGGTAATTCCACTTTCATTAGTATTAAAACCGATACTTTCTGAACTTATTTGTACATCAATAAAAATTAATACCAAACAATCATTATCTGGTGGAGGTAGGAAATTATTAGATTCAGGGCGAAAAGGGTTAATTATAGATTCTTCAATACCAGGCGAGAGAGAAAGTATTATTCATGAGTTGAATAGGATATTATCTCTAAACGATTATCATGAAGAATTTAAATTGAATTTTGAAGTTTATTGTTCAAGAGTATCTCGTGATTATGGCCACTTAGCAGAGATAGAATTGACTTTCGATGAGGATGTTAGTGCACACAAAATAATAAATTTATGGTCCAAATATTCCACAAAAATTCAAAAATTAAAACTTCCTTCTGCTCCTGCAAATACATATACATTTATTGACGGTAAAATAAATGCTAACTCACATAGATGGGTAGGTTCAGACTCTAAAAAACCAAGCATAGACCTATGTTCTGCGATGTCCATTGCAATTGGTGAAATTGCAGTATCTAATAAAAAATTAAAATTCAAGATAGTCTCTGAAAATACTATCAAAGGAGCAGCAGGTTCTGGAGTCTTATTGGCCGAACTTCTTCTTGCCGATGGAATAATTCATGATAGAAATACATCCTTAAATAAATTAATTTTCTAATTCTTTTAGATGAGTTTCAAACGATATAACTCTTCGGAGGTTTAACATGAGGGTGCGTAAACTGGCTATTAATCTCTCAAATTTAGAAAATCACTCTTCGAAAAATGTCGATTTAGAACAATACAGTATAGATGGTGATTTAGCCGCAAAATGGCTGTCCGATATAGTTTCATTTGGAGACTTAAAGAAAGACTGTCGTGTGACTGATTTAGGTGCGGGTAATGGCATACTAGGTATAGGGGCATTTTTTCTTGGAGCGGAGGAGGTAACTTTCATTGAATCCGATTCTGAAGCTTGTAAAATTATAAATAATAATATTAAATCATTAGCATTCCAAAACCATTCTAAAATATATAATATTCATATTGATAATCATAATATCCCTATCATTGATACTGATTTAATAATTACAAATCCACCTTGGGGCAGACAGAAAGAAAAAGCAGATAAACCCTTTTTACAGTTAATTTTAGATAATTACAAAACTGCTCATATATTACATAACTCCAAGGCTACTCATATAACTAATTTTTTTCAAAATGAAGGTTGGGAAGTTGAAAAATATGGCGAAGCCGATTTTTATCTTCCAGCAACATATAGTCATCACAAACGTCAAAGAGGTAAGACAGAAGCAGGTTTTTGGCGTGTTTCTCCTACTTGAGATACGTCAAATATTGAACCGTGCTGTTCATAGATGATTATATCTGCCCAGCAGTATGATTGCCAGCACTGGAGACTCCGTTTTTCCTGGGATGCCTGTTATGCTACCAGATGGTGTTCAGTGTGGTACTGGCCTATACAATGGAAAGAAAGGATTAATTGCTTCCTTTACGGGTAAATTAGAAATTAATGATGGTATACTAAATTTAATACCAGACAGACCTCAAGTAAATATTCCAAAAATTGGAGATACATTTATTGGCCAAGTGAATCGTTTAAATGCCAAAACTGCAGAAATCAAAATTCTACACATAGAAGATACAGATTCGGGTCACAGAGATGTGCCAGCCTTGTATCAATTCGCGGATATATATATAACAGAATTTGTTGATCGTTTTGTCCCTTCTGCAGGAGATACCATGAGGGTTAGGGATATTATTCGTGCCAAGATAATTAGTTCAGATCCAATAATTAAAGCATCAACAAAGGGGGATAAAAGTTTAGGAGTATTACATTCGCTCTGTCCTGCTTGTGGTTTGGATCTTTTAATTAGTGATAAAAAACCTGATTTTAATGTCACATGTAATAGATGTGACTATACTGGTTACAGAATACTTTCTTCTGATTTTGGAAAAGGCTTTACTTCAGAACCTGATGGCCAAATATCCATATTGAATAGAGAAGGAGAAAGATGGTCTCCTGCTGCTGATTCAATGCTCGGTCATGATGGTGCACGGCCATATCTTTCACCTATGGCTGATTTTCGTAGAGGGTGTACTCATAAAAAACCGGAGACAACAAAGACTAGGAGAGATGGCTTTTCTAATAATCACCAACAAAGAAAAATGCATTCTACTAATTGTACTTTATGTGGAGTAAAGACTGAAGTACCATTTGCACCTACTCCCGGAAAACCAATACGCTGTAGAGATTGTATGTCTAAGGTAAAAGAAGGAAAAGCATCAAAAGATGAATTATCTAAAGAACGCGAAATTCTTATGAATGCTAGATCGAAAGCTTCTGAAGCAGCAGGAATCAAACTGTTTATTGCTAGTTTAGATTATGGGGTTACTGAAGATGATCTCAATACATTATTCTCACCATTTGGAAATGTAAAAGATTTACATTTAGCATTAGATAGAGAAACAGGTAATTCCAAAGGATTCGCTTTTGTCACATTTGAAAATGTTAAAGATGGAAAAAAAGCCATTTCCGAACTAAAGAATAAGGAATTAAATGGTAGAAAAATATCTGTCCAAGAATCTAGACAAGACTCATCTAGAAATAGAAAAAATCGTACTAGGAAGTAATTATTCCGAAGACGTGAAATTCTTGATTCGATTCGAGAGTTCTGAATACTTATGGAGGGTTGGTTGGTAATAGATGGCTATGAAGATGAACCTGCTGCCTTTGGCGTTCCTAATTATTTGGGATTTCATATAAGATATATTTGCGGTGTTTTAGAATCTAGAGGAATTCCATATACATACATGACAATAGATCAATGGAGAATAAATCATAAACACAAATTATCCGATTCCAATGGCAGACTAGAATTGAAAAAAGAATTGTCTGAATTGGACGGTGCTGTTATTCTTGCTGGGGCTATTGTTCCAGGGAAATACATAAGAGGTACACCGATAAGTAGGAAAGAGTTAGATCAATTACTTTCTATTTTTCCCAGTGGACAACCAGTACTATGTGGGGGCTGGGCAATACGTCACTGGAGATATGACGGCTGGACTCCTCTTCGTAGTAATTTATTCTGTACTGTACAAGATACGGACGCCTCACTAGATAATTTTCTTTCTACAAATATTTGGAAAAATAAGAAACGTACACCTGAACAATGGTCTAAATGGGCCTACCATGGGTCTTCCTCAAAATCCGTAATAAACCACCCTGATTTATTCACAGAAGATGGTAGAAATGGTCCTTTAACATATGAAGTAGAGTTATATCAAGGTTGTGTACGCTTCAAAAGGGGGTGTAAATTTTGTATCGAACCAAAGAAGGGCATACCAATTTGGAGGAATGAGAATGATATTCTAGATGAGTTAAATTCTGCAATAGATAATGGAGTTAGAAATGTAAGATTAGGAGGTGCCACAGATATTTACACATATAAGGCAGAAGGGGTTGAAGACATGGAATATCCGATACCTAATCCAGAACCAATCCTAAATATTTTATCCGAATTAAGAAATAATGAAAATCTTGATATTCTGCATGTTGATAATGCTAACCCCTCAATTATTGCTGAAAATTTAGAAATCTCTACTGAAATAACCAAAGGAATGGTAAATCACCTTTCAGATGGAGCCGTCCTATCTTTTGGTTTAGAATCTGCCGACCCAAATGTGCATAATGAAAATTGGCTTAATTGTAATCCAGATCAATTAATAACAGCAATAAGGCATATCAATGAGTTTGGAAGAGAAAAGGGACCACGAGGCCTCCCAAAATTATTACCAGGATTGAACTTTATAGCCGGCCTCAATGGCGAAACTAAATCTACCTATCAGATGAATCTTGACCTTTTAAATAATTTACGTTCGGAAGAATTATGGGTTCGTAGAATTAATATTAGACAAGTAGAGGGACCTGGATTCCAAGAAATTCCTAGTAAATTATTTAATAATTTTAAGGAAAAAGTACGTAATGATATGGATAAGCCACTTTTACAAGAAATGTTCCCATTAGGTTCAATTTTGAGAAAGGTATGGTGGGAGTCTCATGATAGTAGAATTCGAGATCCAAAGCAAGTAATAGATAGAAAACACCACGATGCTTCAATATATGGCAAATCCGGGCTTACATTTGGTCGCCAAATAGGGGCTTATCCGATACTCATTGGAGTCCCTTACCAAATACCACTTGAAACACAATCTGATATTCTAGTCACGGGGCATGGAATGCGTAGTATCTCTGGCGTAGAAATAAATTTAAATCTCAATAAAGTCACTGAGAGTCAAATTTCTGCTGTCCCAGGTATAGGAGATAAAGGAGCATGGAAAATGGTTAGCAACAGGGCTAAGAAATTCAGAGATAAGAATTTTAAATTCAATTCTATCAATGAACTATTCTCTTTATCAGATGTCAAAATACCTCAAAATGCAGATAAAATTTTTGATATTAAATAATTATAAAAGTATATTTAAATATTCATCTATATTATCGCCTGCCTTGACTTTTTCTGGTTTTTTATCAGGCATAAATATACTAGCATCACCTATCAATATTCGTCCTAATCCATCTTTCCATCTAATTGCTGTACCTTCACAAAGCCCTATTACTGGAGTTTCATTAAATTGATGAAATTCAGAAATTCTACGTTCACGCGTCTCTCCTCTATGCATCTTAAATTTCTCATCATCCATATACCAAATATTTCCTTTATGATAATGTGCATTAATTTGAAACTCCACTAACCCCAATGTTTCAAACGTCTTTGGCATTACAACTGGCATATCATTAGTAGTCATCATTGTCGGGCAAGCGATATTAGATCCCGCACTAACTCCCATAAAAGGAACTCCATTCTTTACTACATTTCTCAAAGAACTAATTAAATCATTTTCCTGTAGTTTTTTGGTCAAAAGGAATGTATTGCCTCCTCCGACATAGATTCCTTCAGAATTCATTATGGCTTCCATGGGTCTCTCAAATTCTTCGATACCAATTAATTCTGTCTCATTCAGGGGCCACCATTTTTCTCTAACTTTTCTTGTATAATCACGTTGATCTTTTTGTGCATAAGAAATAAAAAGGACTTTTCCAACACCATTAAATAACTCTTTCATATGTTGATGTAGAATTTTAATTTGTTCTTCTTTTAAACAACTATTACCACCACTTGAAAGTAAAAGATCCATATTATCACTCAAACATAGAAGTCACTCGATACTTCATTTTCTTCAGAATTCAACAATTCTTCAATTGATTTTGAGGAATTTACTTTCTCCATAATTTTTTTTGCAGTTTCTTCGGTCACATCTAAGTCCAAATCAAGAGGGATATTTAGGGCAGCATCTATCCATGATGCCATTCTATCTGCTGCTAAAGCATCAGCACTGGCTCCAACTGTGTCAGCGATGAGGCCAATTGTGGGTACTTTATAGATAGGAGATAATGATACAAGGAGTCCTGCAATTCCTATTATGCCTTCTTTAGGCTGTTCTTTACTTACTTGAATATCATTATTTTCTAAATTTCTTCTGACATTTTCATCAGAGCATATCACATGTATTTGCCTTTCCTCGAGTCCTGCTGTTAATCCCGCAAGGACCAATAGTTGTGGAGTATTATTTTTACTTGCTAGCTTCAATATTTCTTCTGAGACTTCGAATTGTCCTGCTGCTGTCATTGGTTGTAAATCTCCTCCTATGGTAATTATATTAGTATCATCGGGTAATATAATTGAATTTATTTCAATTCTTGGAGGTAGAATTAAACCTTTATCTCCAAGTACTGCATGAGGTGGCAAATCAGGATGCAATATCCATGCCAAAGTCCTAGATGGATGCTTCTTAATTAGTCCATCAACAACTAATTTACCAACATTGCCAACACCTGGGACTGCCTCAATAATTGCAATATGTTCTGGCAAATTATTACCAACAAGCCAGTGAATTTTTGTCCTATTCATCTAATTTACCTTCTTTATTGGTTGTTGGTAGAGAGTCTAACCATTCCTTACTCCCTGCATCAAGTCTTTTCCTTCTCCGATTACCTTGAGGATCTTCGGGAGAGTATTTCAGTGGAGCGACAACCTCCATTAATTTCCCACAAACACTACAATTCGTTTCAAGTCCATATTTGTTACACGAAACGCATCTCTTCAATTTACTTCTTGCCATGGCTATACAAAAAGTCATCCCTTGTAATGAAGTACATGAATTATCGGATGCTTTAGAATCACTTAGAGCCTTTCAATACTGATTGAACCTTCGACCGAATCCATATATTTCTTGCTTACTTCTTGCGCGGCTTCCCAAACAGACTCTGCAGTTGGATAATCCGGTGCACGAATATCGACTCTGTAATGAGGCGCTCCATTATAATGACATGTGAGAGTAACTTCTTCTAAATCTTCAGCACACGATTCTGCTGCCATTAATACTTCTTTTATCGCGTTAACACCTTCTGAACTCCATACTTCAATATCGAAATTCCCTCTAATTTCTACAAATGGTGGAATGATATTATCTATTGCTATTTCGGTGACTACTCCTATCCATTTCCCAGAAAAACCTGCATCTGTTAGCGCCGTTTCCGAAATCGCACATTCTTCTAATGCGCCATACAAAGTCCCAAATATATCAGTCATTTCTGTAGATTTTTTACTGACTTCTTCTTCTTTCCAATTCATTTTTTCTGAAACCAAACGCATCATTTGTTCGGCCCTCTGTTGATTTTTCCTACCCTGCAAAGTATCTCTTCTTCTTTCATCTGATACTGCTTTAATAGAGAGATTTATACTTTCTTTATCTTTTTTTACTTCTATTACTTTGGCTACTACTCTCTGTCCCTCACGAACATGCGATCGGATATTTTTTACCCATCCTGCAGAAACTTCACCAATGAATACAAAACCTTCTTTGCCCTCATAAGAATCTAAATTGAGGTATGCTCCATTTTCTCGAACATTTTTAACTGTACAAACAAGTAATTCACCTTCTTCAGGCCAATCATCATTTTTTACCATTATCATATCCTCTTTTATTCGAGGGATTCTACTATTGTGCAGCCACTTAGGTCTGCCTTTCCGCCTGCAGGACTAGCCAAAGTAGATCCGCATACAGAACAAGATACAAGGGTAGCTGCTCTATCAAATAATATCGCCTCATTACCACAATCACGGCAATTTACCCTTAGAAATCTTCCACTCATTTAGTTTTCCTCATTTATCTACAAGTTCAAATTTTCTAGCTCGCTTTCCAGCTGGAGAGTGAGCTTTACCAGTTTCTGTACATCTAAATATCAAATTTACTCTTTTTGTAGGTTTTTCACCTGAAGGCTTTGGTCGCGGGAAACCACGATATCCTGAAGTTACCTTTCTAAATCTCCTTTGACCCCATTTCAACTCGCTCGCTCTTCGCTTTTTGACACGTTCGACAGTATGCTCGGTATGCTTTCCAGCAAATGGACTATATCGCATTACCTTACGTGGCATTTTTACCATTTTACTCACCTTACTGTCTCTCGACGAAGCGGGCCACCGATGGTTCATATATGAAGTCTATCAAGACTGAATTAATTTTTTTTTATCATTTAATACAAAAATAACATGTACATAGCATGTAGTCCAGTGTGTATGGATTGGGCCGACATACAATTCTGGTTTGGTTTTTTATTACTTTTTTCTGGCCTTTCTTTACATAGAATGGGGCCTGCTTTCAAAAGAAGTAATTTCGGTAAGCCTACGTTGTTAATTGCCTCTGTATTAATATTATTGCCATCAGGTACGCTATCTTTAACCGAAGATAATTTATTATTTGTATTAAAGAATAATTTACCATGGCTCATTCTTTTTATATCTGGGACATACCTCATTTTATATGGCTCACAAATTTACTGGAATAATATATCTTCAATTAAAATATCAGGATTAGCTCTGTTAACAATATCTTGGGTATATTATTTTATATTTCTCGATTTGTATCCCTTTGCTAATTATTTGGTTATATTATCTAATATTCTTGGAATGATAATTGGTTTAATATTTATTATTTGGGTAATTACTTTAGTAGAATCCAGAACTCCTAAAGTAGCAGAATCTTTACCATTATCTGAAAAAGAAAAGAAATTTATTATTAGTATATTGCGACGTAATTTGGAGGATAAATAAATATGTCATTAGGGATTCATGGCATTCTAGACTCAACACTTTCTGGTTTCATATTCATTTTATTATTATTTTCTATTCACTTAATTTGCTCCTATCATCCATATCATAGAATAATTCCATTACTAATGGTAAATATTTTATTTATTCTTCTGACATTTTTGTTTTATTTGTATATCTTGAACTCTGAATTAAATTTACTCAATCTATTAACGGAATCCATGGCTCTTTCAATATATTCAATTTTACTTATTTCACCATTTTTTTGCATATTAATAACATTTTCAATTTTAAAATTATTTCTTAGAAAAAGACCCGATGATCCCCTCCTGAAACTATTAGATACAATTTAGAAGTCGTATTTAGATTTATTTCGGGGCAACTCTCATAACAAGTTGGTCGGTGGCCGCGTTGTCTTCAAGGAGTGTTATGTATGTCCAAAGGTACGCCGAGTATGGGAAAAAGGCAAAAGTCAACTCATATTAGGTGTCGAAGATGCGGCCGACATTCTTACCACAAACAGAAATCAGTTTGTGCATCTTGTGGATATGGTGCTACTGCAAAAATAAGAAAATATCGTTGGAATAAACGTAATAGATCAATGTACCAACGCTAATTAGACAAATTTCTTCAGAAATACCTAAGTCCTTTGCACTAGAGCCGAGTTTGATATTCGATGTGCGGGATCATCGGAATTGTCGGACATCCAGATTCTCATACAGCTTCATTGATATACGACGGTATGCTTGTTTTACAGCACAGAGGACAAGATGCGGCCGGGATTGTTACAAGTGACTCAAATAATATTACTCATAGAAGGGCAAACGGCCTTGTAAGGGATGTTTTCACTGAAAAACATATGCAAAAATTAACTGGATCAATGGGAATAGGGCATGTCCGATATCCTACTGCTGGCTCAAATTCTGCGGATGAAGCTCAACCATTCTATACTAATACTCCATTTGGAGTTAGTATCGCACACAATGGCAATCTTAACAATAATGAAGATATCATAAATGGATTACTTGAATATGATCATAGACGAGTAAACACAAGTTCAGATTCTGAAGCACTTCTAAATCTGTTTGCTGCAGAAATACAGCGTTCGCTCAATGGTAGGCCAGGAGGAATGGAGTCTTTATCCGAAGATGATATTTTTAGAGCAATTGAAAGGCTCCACCTTAGAGTTGAAGGAAGTTATAGTGTGACTGCATTAATAACTGGATGGGGACTTATTGCTTTCCGAGATCCTAATGGAATAAGGCCCCTATTTATGGGTAAGAATGAATTGGAAGATTTTACAGAAATTATCATTGCCTCAGAGAGTGTTGCTTGTACAACACTTGGCTTTACTCCTGATAGAGACATCGAACCCGGTGAAGCAGTTATAGTTAGATTAGATGGTAGCATTTCTTCTAGAATATGTCATTCTGAAACATTACATAGGCCATGTATATTTGAGCATGTTTATTTCGCACGACCCGATTCTGTAATAGACGGTATTTCTGTTCATGATGCAAGACTTAGGATGGGTAAACTACTGGCCAAGAGAATATCTGAGCAATTTCCTAATCATGGTATTGAAGCAGTAATTCCTGTGCCAGATAGTGGTAGAATAGCCGCTCTAGATTTAGCAAAATATCTATCCGTACCATATCGTGAGGGGTTTGTCAAAAATAGATATATAGGTAGAACATTCTTAATGCCTGGTCAATCTGTTAGAAAGGATTCAGTCAGAAAGAAATTGAATACTATTGAAGGAGAATTTAAGAACAAAGTTATTTTAATTGTTGATGATAGTATAGTTAGAGGAAATACATCACGAAGAATAGTGCAAATGGCTCGTGACGCTGGTGCAAAAAAAGTATACTTTGCCTCCTGTTCGCCTCCAATAATACATCCTAATGTTTACGGAATAGATATGCCAGCAAAAACTGAATATGTAGCATATAATAAAAATAATGATGAAGTATGTGAGGCAATTGGTGCCGATTTATTATTCTATCAAAGATTGGATGATCTTGTTGAAGCATGCTTATCGGCAGGTAGCAACAATCTCGCCAGTTTTGATTGCTCGTGCTTTAATGGAGTCTATGTTACTGGAGGAATTACCGAAGAATATCTCAAAAAGATAGAAAGTATCCGTAATGATAAAGCAAAAACTACAAGCCCGATTTAATGTTAACTATAGTTTCATTAGTTCAGACTTTAGAATTGGCAAAGCATCTTCCCATGAAGCTACAATACCATAATCGGCTACGGTAAAGATAGGTGCATCGGGATCTTTATTAATTGCAACAATATATTTACTAGATCTCATTCCTGCTAGGTGCTGAATCGCTCCTGAGATTCCAACTGCAATATATAATGATGGAGAAACTGTTTTTCCTGTTTGCCCTACTTGCATTCTATGTGGCATTCCCCATTCATCTACTACTGCTCTACTAGCTCCAACGGCTGCTCCTAGAGTATCTGCCATACTTTCTAGATGAGAAAAATTATCTACAGACCCCATTCCTCTGCCTCCTGATATGATTATTTCGGCTTCTGTAACATCTAAACGCTCACTTGCTTTCCCAATCGCTTCAATAATGGAGATTTTAAGATTTGATGTTTGATCAACAATGCTGATTGGGGCTTCATTGCCTAATTCTGCATTATCGAATGCATTAGGTCTCAAAGTAATTACTGAATCTCCATCAATTAACAAAGTCTCTGTGGCTTTACCCGAATAAATCGGTCTGGTAATTTCAATTCCGGTTGAGATAGAAGTGACGTCTTGTATTATCGGAATACCTCTCTTTGCAGCAATCATTGCTCCTATTTCTCTTCCATTTGGTGATGCAGATATTACAATTGTACCTTCACAGACCGAATTAATCGCAGAAGACCAAGCACTCCCATCAAATAGATCAAAACAATCTCCATTAACAGAAATTACTTTCTCAACTCCTTTTATTTTTGATGCCTCAGAAGCACCATTTCCATTAGGACAAATCACTGTGCAATCTCCTCCAATCTTTGAAATGGCACCTATTAATTGATATACCGTTGGGTGAAGTAATTCTTCATTTGTTTCTGCTATTACTGTAAATTTCATTTTTCCACCTCATATTACATTTGCTTCATTTCGTAGTTTTGATACTATTTCTGGAATATCCCCGACACCTTCAAATATTTGCCCTGGTTCTTTTTCAGGGGGCGAATTTTGAGATTGTAAAGTTATATGTTCGGAATATTCTATTTCCAGTCCTAACTCTTCAGGCTTAATTGTTTCAATTATTTTCTTTTTGGCCATCATGATTCCCCTCACATTAGGGCGTCTTAGTTCGGATATTCCTTTATCAAATGTAAATACACTAATTCCATTTGAAGATACTTTTTCGGTTCCTGAATTACTAGGCCTAACTGAGATGAAATTATTATCATTAATACTAACTTCAGAGACCATACTGACGCAGACCGCATTAATAATTTCAGCAACTCCTGGGCCCGTTGATCCAGAATTAGTATCTGCTGCCTGCTTTCCACAGAGGACCACTTCAGCACCATTCTTTTCAATTACAGTTGCTAGTATTTTTTGTACCTGAGTACTATCTAGTACCTTATCTTCTGGAATATGAATAAGTATATCTGCACCTACAGCTGCAGCATCTGTAAGCATCTTCCTTGCCCTATCGGGACCACAAGTAATAGCAATTAAACTGCCTCCAGTGGCTTCTTTCAATTGTAATCCAGATTCTAATGCATATTCATCGTAAGGGCTCATAGACCATTTGCTAACGCTTTCTTCATCTACTTTACCATTTGAAATTGTGATTCTTGCAGTAGTATCTGGAACTTGTTTGAGCAGCACAGCAATATTCATATTTTTTCCTCTAGACGCTGTATTTTTAAATCTTCTAATTTTAAATTTCTAAATGCATCAAATTTCTCTTGTAAATGATTGTATTCCAGTTATGTGTCTGCCTAGAATGAGATTGTGAATATCATGCGTTCCTTCATATGTTTTTACTGATTCTAGATTAGCCATATGTCTCATTACTGGATACTCATCTAAAATTCCATTGGCTCCATGAATATCTCTTGCAACTCGTGCAATTTCTAAAGCCACATCGACATTATTCATCTTGGCTAAAGAGATATGCTCAGGTATCCATTCCCCTACATCTTTCATTTTACCAAGATGATAAGCCAATAACTGCGCCTTCGTTATTTCCCTCAACATCCAAGCTAGTTTATTTTGTACAAGTTGGTATGATGCTATGGGATGATCAAACTGAATCCTACTCATTGCATAATCTTTTGCGGAGTGAAAACATGATTGAGCAGCACCGACTGCCCCCCATGATATCCCAAATCTAGCATTATTTAGACAAGAAAAAGGACCTCTGAGGCCCTTTACTCCTGGTAGAATACGGTCTTTGGGAATTTTACAATCTTGGAAAACTAACTCACTAGTAACGCTTGCTTTAAGTGAATGCTTCCCTTTCATTTCTGGAGCTGAAAAACCAGGATCATTCTTTTCTACAATAAATCCTCTGATGACTCCATTCAATTTCGCCCAAACTACTGCTAAATCAGCTATAGTACCATTGGTAATCCACATTTTTGCACCATTCAAAACGTAATGTTCATCCAATTCTTCAGCCCTAGTTATCATATCTCCAGGATTCGATCCATAATCTGGTTCTGTAAGTCCGAAACATCCAACCCATTCTCCAGTGGTCATTTTTGGTAGATAATGATTTTTTTGTTCCTCACTACCAAAATCCCATATGGGATACATAGCCAACGATCCTTGTACACTTGCGAATGAACGTAAACCACTATCGCCTCTCTCAAGCTCTCTACAAATTACTCCATATGCAGTGTAAGAGAGTCCTGGGCAACCATAACCTTTCAATGGTGCACCTAAAACTCCCATTTCACCTAGTGCAACTCGCCATTCATCAGGAAAAACTCCCTCTCGACATGCATTTTCAATATTTGGTATGACTTCTTCATCTACCCAATCACGAACCATATCACGAACCATTCTCTCTTCATCACTTAATAATGAATCAACTTCATAGAAATCTAATGCCTCATAACTCATGTTTCTCAAAACGACCTGAACGCATTATACAAATGAAAGTATCCGTACGAGAGGTACAGATTTATGCCCTACTAAATCTTATCATTATTTCATTAATTAATAATTTTTATATCTTTTTCGTACTAGTTTATTCATTATCATCCGGCAGTATTGAATAGCAAATTGCTCCCCGGTCTATTATGGAGAGATTCGACGTTAAGCGTGGATTAGTGAAGGAGATTACAGAAGAAGGCGGATTAGCAAAGGTTGCAAAGAAGTATTTCGATACTGTAAATGACAATGGAAAGAATTCATTCTCAGCCTCTCATGATATCATGGTATCTATAGAAGCACATTATAACGACTCTGGCGCATTAGTTGTCGATGTCAAGAATGTACCTCCTAATTTTGACGATAAAGAAGCGATGAAAACTGCTCAAGATAGCCGTAAGAAATGGACTCAATTTTTAGACGAAGTGACTGGTTACAATTCTAAGCAAAGGGGCGATAAAGCCAAAGAATGGGCTAAAAAATCGAGTAAAGCTAAATCTGCTATTTCTCAAGCACAACATTTCATGAAAGTATCTTCAAAAGTCTCTGATGATGTAAAAGAAAAAGCGAATTCTTTGATAATTGAAATAAACACGTGTTTGGAAAATAACGACTTTACCAGGGCTGCTAGCCGTGGTGAAAAACTGAATAAATTATTCCAATAATGGAGTTAAATAATGAATCATGACTTTATTGAATCTTTAGATTCAGAATCAAAACAAAAACTTGATAGAATGTTTTCTAGTTGTGAAGAAGTAGTTGGTATCGAACACGTTAGTAATATCTTAACTGGCTCATCTACTCATTCAGGAAGTGATATTATTAATGCATATATAGGATTAGAACCTAGTGGAAAGGCACATTTGGGATGGTTAGTTTTAGCCGAAACTATGAAGAATTTAATTAATGAAGGAGTTAATGTTACAGTTCTATTGGCTGATTGGCATGCATGGGTAAATGATAAATTTGATAGAGACATGAAAAAAATATCTCTCGCCGCAGACTATATGACTGAAGTTTTTAGAGTCTTATTGGATCATCCAAAAGAAGGTAAAGAAGCCGGACAGATACAATTTATGCGTGCATCAGTAGTTATGGATAGTGGAAAATATTGGGAACGTGTTCTAAGATGTTCGAAGAACATGAGCCTATCAAGGGTGAGGAGGACCTTTGGGATAATGGGACGGGACGAAGACTCATCAGAACATGACCTATCTGCATTTTTTTATCCTGCCCTTCAAGCCGCAGATGTATTTGAATTAGAAATCGACATTGCCCTCGGAGGGATGGACCAAAGGAAAGCACACATGTACATGCGTGAAGTTGCAGATAGGAATAATTGGATAAAAGCAACTTGTATTCATACTCCTATGCTTTCGGGCTTAAAAGGAACAAGTGGACGTATGGACTCATTTGATCATAAAATGTCTAAATCAGATCCTAACAATGCTATCTTAATCCATGATGATCCTAAAAAATTACAAAAGAAGTTGCGTAAAGCCTTTTTAGAAATAGGCAATCCTTCATCAGCAATCTTTGAAATTGCTAAGTTCATAATTCTACCTAGATTGGGAAAAATCATCGTATCTCCTAAGCCTGAATTCGGTAAACCTTCAACTTGGGATGATATAGAATCATTTACAGACGCGGTCTCTAATGGAACAATACACCCATTCGACGCTAAAATGGCTATTGCATCGGGACTCTCAAAAATTCTTTCTCCAATTCATGATTATTTCACTTTAAATTCATCTTTGTTAGAAAGCATAAATGAAATAACCGGTGAAACATAATTTTATCAAAACTAACTATCTAGAAAGAATAATGAACAGAGATGTCATAACCTATTGGGTAACGGTATAATCGAAGGTGAGTATTATGGCAGATGTTGGAATTGATGATATTGCTATTTATTTTCCAAAAACATATTTCGATATGAAGGACTTTGCCGAGTTCCGCGGAGCAGATTTCGGTAAGTTAAACAAAGGACTAGGATTAGCCGCTATGGCGATTCCAGATGCCCACGAAGATACTGCCACTATGGGGGCAAATGCATGCGCTCGTCTAATCGACAGAAATAATATCGATCCAAGAAAAATTGGAAGATTATACTTGGGTACGGAATCTGCCTTGGATGGAGCAAAACCTACTGCGACTTACATCATGGATATGTTAGAGCAACGCTATTGTAATGATTACGGTAGCAATTGTTTCCGTAACTGTGATGTTGTGGATATGACTTTTGCATGTATCGGTGCAGTTGATGCAATGCACAACACATTAGATTGGGCAGCAAGAGGAGGAGAAGTTGAAGATAGAATTGGCATTGTTGTATTCTCTGATAATGCAAAATATGACCTGGGCTCCTCTGGTGAATATACACAAGGTGCTGGCGGTGGCGCGATAATGATCCGGCATAATCCTAGGTTATTGCAAATACCTGATATATGGGGGGTATCAACTATGCCAGTTCATGATTTCTTCAAACCACGTCGTGAAGTTGAAATGAAAACTGTTGTCACAAATGTGCTAGATTTAGCAGAAGAAGCTGGAGAGCCGAAAAAAGAAGGATTAGTAGAAAAAATCTTAGCAATATTACCAAGATCTTCAAAAAAAGATAATATCATGTTTGAATCTCATACTCTAAAGATACACAAGGATACACCAGTTTTCGATGGACAATTTTCTAATCGTTGTTATTCAGAATCCGTAAAAAATGCATTTATAGACTTCCGTTCAAAGGCGATAACTAATGGCCGTTATATCCCGGATAAAGATGAAATATTGACTGAACAATGGAGTCGAATAATTGTCCATCTACCTTACGCGTTTCAAGGTAAAAGGATGTTTCCTGATGTCTTCCGCCACGATAGGAGAAACTTGCCCATGTGGGATAAAATAGTTAATGAGATTGGCACTGAACCATTCCCTGAAGATTTTTCCGATTCTCCTGAAGGTGTTGAAGAATTCGAAAAGGCCAATGATTCATACCGACGGTTAATATCAAAAACTGAAGAATTTAGGATTTTTTCTGAGAGTAGGATAGAAAAAACGCAGAGAGCATCAAGTCTCGTTGGTAATCAATATACTGGATCGATTTTCTTAGCCTTGATGTCAACAATGGAATCAGATTATAGCGATGGCGTTAAAATGGAAGGTAAGCATGTTGGCTTATGTGGATACGGAAGTGGCGCCAAAGCAAAGATTTTCGAAGGAGTGATCCAACCAGGTTGGAAAGAAGTTGCAAGCCAATTTGATTTGTTTGAGAGACTTAATAATCGAACTCCATTAGACAAGGATGTCTATGAAAAATTACATCGTGGTTCTCAGAAAGAATCAGTAGTAAAACCACAATCTGAATTTGCATTAGTAGCCATAGGTGGCGAAGGAGCATTAGAAGGCCAAAGAAAATATGCTTGGATACCTTAAATTAATATTAATAAATATTCAAGGTTTAATGGCTCTATTAATGACTATACGTTGAACTTCTTGGGTGCCTTCATAAATCTGAGTGATCTTTGCATCTCGGAAAAATCTTTCAACAGGGAAGTCAGTTGTATATCCATATCCTCCAAGAACCTGCACAGCACGTTCGGAAACCCACATCGCAGTATCTCCAGCGAATAATTTCGCCATACTTGCTTCTTTTGTATGCCTCTCTGTGCCTTCTTCGTAGTGTCTTTGTTTTGCCCAAGATGCTTTGTAAACCATCATCCTAGCAGCTTCAGTTTGAGTTGCCATATCTGCTAAGTAGTTTCCAATACTTTGATGGTAAGCTATAGGTTTACCGAAAGATTCCCTCTCATGTGCATAATCAAGTGCAGATTCATAAGCACCTTGGGCTATTCCCAAGGCTTGTGCCGCAATTCCAATACGCGAATTATCAAGGGCATTCATTGCTATGGGAAAACCTTCTCCTACGCCTTTTAGAATATTTTCAACCGGAACTTTACAATTTTCTAAGAGCAATACACATGTGTCGGATGATCTTATGCCTAATTTTTCTTCCTTTTTACCAACACTAAAACCTTCCATGCCAGAATCTACAATGAATGCAGTAGTTCCTCCATGATTTTTCACGCCAAATTCAGAATGATCGACATCTTTTGCAAATAAAACATATATGTCTGCACTTTTGCCATTGGTCACCCACATTTTTTCTCCATTTAGGATATAGTGTTTGCCATCTTCACTAATTTTAGCACGGCATCCCATTGCAGCTGCGTCTGTCCCAGCACCCGCTTCTGATAATGAATAAGCACCAATTTCTCCTTTTGCCAACCTTGTCAAATACTGTTTTTTTTGATATTCGTTACCATGAAGTGATATTGTCTTTGCACAAAGTCCAACATGGACACAAAACATTACTGAAAAAGAAGGATCAACTCGTGCAAGTTCTTCGATTATTATTGCTTCACTAATGTCATCAACAGGATTTCCTCCATATTCTTCTGATATTGTTATTCCCTGCAAACCAGATTCACAAAATGTCTTCCATTCTTCTAGAGGAGGGCTGGCATTCCTATCTCGTTCCAAGCATGTTGGTGCCAAAACCTCTTCTGCAAAACCTCTAACCATGTCTCGAATCATACTTTGTTCTTCTGTTTCTTTGAAGTCCATATCTATCCCGTTACAACGGGGCTAGTACACATTGTTAACTTCTCGCTAACGCCCATCAGGCTATTTTCTAACGAATCATTAAAATCTAAGGTGGTGGGGCCGGGCTACGAAAGTAACATGTCAGACGGTGACTTTTTTGAATTTAGCATAGCCCATGATAGAAGATATAGCCTCGAACATCTATGGATTCAGGTGTTAGATGAAAAGAAAGAAGAGGACATGACTGTAAAAATAGGACTAAGTGAATTTATTAGGGCTGATTATGGTGATATAATTAGAGTTGTATTGGCAAAACCTGAGGATGATAGTGAATTTAAAGCCGATTCTGATGAAGAAGAGGCAGTACCTGATGACGATGCTGATGCAACTCCAATTACGAGTGGAGACGAATTGGGAACGGATGATCTAATGATAACGGTCAGAACAGCAAACGAGAGATTACTAATTAATGCCCCATTTCCATGTAAAATTATCGAACTGAATGGCGATGTTGAAGATAGTCCAGATTTAGTAAATGATGATGCATATGGCGATGGTTGGTGTTTAATAGTAAAACCTCATGAATTTGATAATGATATGTATTTAAATTTAAATGAATATATTGAATATCTTAATGAGTTATAATTATGGCCATGATAAAGCAGACCATTCTTCTGGATCTGAATTTTGCCAGTCAATTTCGTTGAGTAATTCTAATACATCTTGAATATCTCCTAAATCCATTTCAATTTGTTTTCTATGTAACCATCCTTTTAATTTTCCAAGTCTAATATCAGGTTTTAGACCAGTAGTCTGGATTAAAATATCTCCATTAACTAATGGATTATTGCCTACTTTTAATGGTTCCAAATTATCAATTAATCTTTCAACTTCGTAAGTATTTATTTTTAGGCCTTGGAGATATCTAAAAAAAGAATCTTTTTGTTCTTCAGATAATGAAGCCCTGAATCTCCTAATTTCATATATATCTGTAATATCAGGTATTTTGATACCATTATCATGTAAAAATCTAATCATTTCCTTTTCTCTATTACTGATTTTCAATTTATTCTGAATATATTTGGATAATGCAACCCCATCAGATTTATATTTTTTACATATTAAGGCTACATTTACGATATAATCATTGGATAAAATAACTCCAAGATCTATTTCTATATTATCAAAAATTCTCTCTAAGACTCCTAATTCATTCATCTTTTCTAGTATTTCCATACTATTATTCGATATCATTATTTTCTTTAATTCTTGATTTATTCTCTCTTTAGATACATTATTTATCATACCAACATTATTTATTATCCCATTTTTTAATTCAGAATCAAAAGTCATAATTTGATTTTTTTTCAGCCCAATAAAGCGAAAAGCGCGCATAATTCTCAAACTATCTTCTTTTATCCTTTCATCTGCATTTCCTACACATCTTAATACATTATTGTCAAGGTCGGATATTCCTCCAAATTTATCAATTAAATTGTCATGTTCATCCAGTGCCATTGCATTAATTGTAAAATCTCTTCTTGAGATATCTTCTTCTATATCAACTCCAAATTTTACATTTTCTGGTCTTCTTCCATCTACATAAATACCATCACTTCTTAAAGTCGTGACTTCTACTTCTTTTGATTTACTACTATTTCTTACTTTGACAGTTCCAAACTTTTCACCCACCATAATTGAATGAGGAAATATTTCTAAAACCTCTTTTGGAAGAAGATTGGTTGCAATATCTACATCTCCGGTATTTATGCCCAAGACCTGATCTCTAATCCAACCCCCTACAATCCAAGCCCTACCTCTTTCTCTTATCTTCCCAATGATTTGTTTAGTTTCATTATCGAGATACGTTTGTGACACTTCCGGATGGCACCTCATGAATGCCCCTGTTGTATCTCATGAATGATTCCTTCGGCAGACAGTTATATTCATAGGTATGTTTTGCGAACAGTATGAAAGTCGAACTAATCCCTCTGGAATTACTACTCCCTCATGAAGAAATTATTGCTGATAAAGTAATCCAATTGGAAAAAATGACCATAAGATGGAATGCATATGTTCTCCCGCTTGTTGTTGACAAGATTACTGGAACTATACTCGACGGCCATCACAGATATAATGTAGCAAAAAATTTAGATTTACAATGTCTGCCATGTGTATTAGTTGATTACTTATCAGATGAATCTATAGAATTAGATATTTGGCCTAAATCAGGTAGAAAATCATTATCAAAATCTGAGGTCATTCAAGCTGGAATATCTGGTATTCTACTCCCAGCAAAAACTAGTAGGCACAGATTACCAGATCACCTTCCTCCTATCTCCATTCCCCTTTCTAGGTTAATGTTCCCTGCATTGAGATAGGGTAAACTAATATTCTTCTAATAATTGTTTAGATATTGTCGATAAAATTAAATTTTCTGAATTAGAAATTTCTTTTATTATTTTATGTGTTTTTTCATCTATTGGTCTACCTACTAGATCTTCAATCAATCTCGCAATCATATCTTCATTTCTTTCTGATTTAGATAAAATTATATTTCTTATTTCCGTAGCCTTAGGTTCTCTACTGCCTCTTAGTAATCTTGTTACAAATAAATCACTAGATTCTTTTTCCATATGTTCTGCCAAACCTTTTATCTTCCACCAATTTATTTCTCTAAGAGTTGATATAAGTGAATCAATAATTTCTATTGATTCAGTTTCACTCCATAATATGACCATCTGTTCAATTCTTGGATTTTCTAAGGATTTTTTTGCTAGAATTTTTATCACAGTGTTTACTTCTTTTTTTGTATTTTCCGAAGCAATATTTAGTAAGTGATTATCAAAAATATTCATTTTAGAAAGTTTTGAATCTTTTCTAATAATCTCTAGTGCTGCATTTCTGACTGAATATGATTGGTCATTTAATGCAGAAATGATTATATCAACATCTATTTCATCGACTTCAGTAATCTTATTTATTGTGATTTTTCTAATTTCTTTATCATTTGAGTTTAAACCTTCCAATATCATTTCATCAATTTGTTCACTATTCAACTCAAATTTTGACTCCCATCCAGATATTCTGACAGCTAGAACTTCATCAAAACATAATTTGCTAATTATGCCTATTTTCTCTTGACCAAGTCTTAATGATATTTTAGATGCTAAAACTCGTTGTTCATTATATTCCGAATTTGATAACTTATTGACTATTTCAGAATCATTCTTCCCGGCCCATTTCGTTACCGCTTCCATCGCCTTCTCTCTATACCATGGGTCATTATCATCTAATAAGGGCGAAAAACTCACTAAATTATTTGCATCATTTATTTCGAATAACTTTCTCACAGCGCGCCTTCTTTGCCTTTCATCTTTATGATTGAGGCGTAAGGTTGCTGGATGCCTCATAATTATACCTGCCATATTTCGATAATGAACACTTCGATTAGTAATTATGGAATTAAGTCTTCGTGCCCGCCTGTATTGGAATAATATTCACTATTAATCGATTCTATATTGCCAATATCTAATCCATCTATCCCAGTTAAAATAGGCCATAATGGCCCCAACCATTCCATCTCCGCTAACAATAACTCCATTACTGGATTCTCTAGGATTTCTTCTTCACTAGAATATTCATCAACTATTGGTATCCCTGGTGGGAGATTTTTAAGTGACCAAATTAGATTATTTATTCTATTCAATGATTCTTCTTCGATTTCTATAACTTCAAGAATTAATTCTAATGCACTTTCCATATGTTCAACTAGATTTTCTGGTTCAAGAAGATTTTTTTCTAACTCTCCTATATCCAAAGGGCCAAAAACAACTCCTCCTAAATCAGTATCTACCCATACATCACCAAATTTTTCCTTTTTTATCAATCTCTGATGTATAATGCTTCCTATTGGGCCAAGTATAAAACCATCTTCTTT
>CEWO01064907.1_pt1 | contig 25414 bp, 28 predicted proteins | sample 361561 | NCBI WGS metagenome assembly CEWO01 (sample SAMEA2623627, study PRJEB7988) | marine metagenome | isolation source: saline water (ENVO:00002010), including
GATTGAACCACTGAGAAATTTATTCAAAGATGAAGTTCGAGCAGTAGGAACTGAATTAGGTCTCCCTGATGAAATTGTTCACAGACAACCATTCCCAGGCCCTGGACTTGCAATACGAATTATGGGCGAAGTAACTGAAGAGAAACTAAACATCTTGCGTGCATCTGATTGGGTTGTTATGGATGAAATAAAAAATGCTGATGTCTATTATGACTTATGGCAATCTTTTGCTATTTTAACTAATAATAGAACCGTAGGCGTACAAGGCGATCAAAGAACATATGGATATTGTATTGCAATTCGCTGTGTTGCTGCAGATGATGCTATGACTGCTGATTGGGCACGTTTGCCTAATGATCTACTAGCAAAAATCAGTTCGCGTATCGTTAATGAAGTTCCAGAGGTCAATCGCGTTGTCTATGATATAACCTCAAAGCCACCTGGTACTATTGAATGGGAGTGATGTAATAGAGTTTTTTGAATGCTCATTAATCCTCTCAACTTTTTTATGTACTATGGTGTCTGGATTAATGGATTTAAAGAATATTGATTAATTCGTATATTTCACTCATAATAGCGATGAGGGTAGAGAGGATAGGTTATGAATTCAAATACAAAAAAGGTTTTGGGCTGGTCACTTGCATTAGGCCCTATCCTATTTCACGTTTTTTTTGGAGCATTCTATGGTGATACTGATCCAACAATTGACACAGCTGGTGCATTTTTGAACGATGCATCTGCAAATTTATTGCTAAGTAAAATATTAGTACTCGCAGGCAACCTCACAATGGTTGTTGTAGTAGGTGCTTTATTTGTTTTTGCAAGTTTTATCGCTTCAACTAGTGAGGCTCCTGCAGTCGGATTATTTTCTGCATTCTTTTTTCTGGTACTAGGCGCTGGAATTATTGAAGGTGGGGCTGCAGAATTAACCGCTTTAGAATTTTATGATAAAGGAAATGTTGATCAGGCTGTTAATGTTTTTGTAGCAACTTTATCAGAAAGCGGTGGTATGTTTAGCTTGATACTTGCAGCAGGAATGCTGACATTGCGCAGTGCAATTATCAATGCAAATGGAGTAATAGGAACAGGCAAAATATTTAAAACTGTAAATTATGGACTGCTCATTGCAGGGTTAATTCATTTATCATTCCCGCTAATTCCTCATTTAGGTGATGGCTTTGATGCAATTGGATTTTTAGGGTGGATCGGTGGCTGGTTAATTATCGTACTTTTAGGTGTTGGTCTTTTGAGAACAAATGATTAATTAGCAGTATATGTGTAATTAATCATTTGTGAAAAAAGAAAGAATTGCATAATGAATGTGCTAGTTATTGGTAGCGGTGGTAGAGAACACGCAATTGCATGGAAAATTGCGCAATCGCCTTTGCTCAGCACTTTATTCTGTTTACCTGGTAATGCTGGAACAGAATCAATAGCAACAAATATTACGAATATTGATATCAGCAATCATACGGAAATCATTGATGCAGTAAAATCAAATAAGATTAATCTAGTTATTATTGGACCTGAACAACCTTTAGCAGATGGACTAGCAAACGTTCTAAAAGAAAATAACATAAAGGTTTTTGGTCCCTTTGCTGAGGGAGCACAATTAGAAGCATCTAAGTCATTTTCTAAAACATTTATGAAAAAAGCAGATTTGCCGACATCTAATTTTGAGATATTTGACAATATAGACAAAGCTCTAGATTTCATAAGTGACCACAAATCAAGTATAAGTAATTATGTTATTAAAGCAGATGGTTTAGCTGCTGGTAAAGGGGTTATTTTACCAGATGACTTTAATGAAGCAGAAGAGGCAATTAATCAAATCATGTCTGATAAAGTCTTTGGAGAAGCAGGAAACAAACTCATTATTGAAAAGCGTGTATCAGGCAAAGAAGTCTCTGCGCATGCCTTTGCAGATGGAATCAATGTTGTGCCAATGCCATTTGTTTGCGATCACAAGCCAGTTTTTGATGGTAATAAAGGACCAAATACTGGTGGCATGGGATGTTTTTCACCGCCACAGTGGTTATCAGACAAATTACAAAAAACAATCAACAAAGATATTTCTGCAAAAACAATTAAATCACTATCTCAACTTAATATTGATTATAGTGGTGTACTCTATCCTGGTCTGATGATTGATGGCGATGACATAAATATTTTAGAATATAACTGTCGTTTTGGTGATCCGGAAACACAAATACTAATCACTAAACTTCGTTCAGATTTGCTTGGAATATGCATAGCAGCTGCTGAAAAAAAACTTGACCAAATAACTATTGAGTGGGATGAGCGTCCGACAGTTGGGGTTATCCTAGCTTCAGGAGGATATCCAGGAAAATACGATATAGGAAAAGAAATTACAGGACTTGATGATGTTGACGATGATATTAACATTTTTTTCGCTGGAGTAAAAAATGAAAACAGCAAATTAGTCACAGCTGGAGGAAGAGTCATGGCAGTTGTCGGTTCTGGTGAAACTCTCAATGCGGCAAGAGAGAAAACATATAAAAATGTTGCTAAAATTAAATTCGATAATATGCATTATAGAACTGATATAGGATTGATCTAATTTGTAAGATATTACATAATAAATACTTCTTAAAAAACATTGTTAGTTCTATAAAGAAAGGGCTAATTCATGAATTCAAATAATTCTCCACAAGTAGCGATTATTATGGGCTCTACATCTGATGAAGAAGAAATGAAAAATTGCATGAAAACACTTGATGAAGCAGGTGTTGAATATACAGTTGATTTTATTTCTGCTCATAGAGATCCTGAAAAATTAAGCACATTTTTAAAAACACTCGAGCCAGCAGGATACAAGATTATCATAGCAGGCGCAGGCGGAGCAGCAGCATTACCTGGTGTTTGTGCTGCATATACTGATATTCCTGTTATCGGTGTACCTCTAACATCATCAGCTTTAGGTGGAATTGATTCATTGCATGCAATTGCAATGATGCCAGGAGGTGTTCCTGTTGCAACAATGGCAGTTGGTTCATGGGGAGCAAAGAATGCAGCTGTTTTTGCAACAAAAATATTGAATTTAATCCAGTAAGAATCAAGGATATAAGAATAAATAATGATTCCTCGTTATGATGTAAAAGAAATTTCAGATATTTGGTCAGATAAAAATAAGTTTGAAACATGGCTAAAAGTAGAAGTGGCTGCATCAGAAGCATGGCATCATGAAGGCATTGTCCCAAAAGAAGATATCGATAAAATTAAAAAAAATGCCACAGTAGATGCTGAAAAAGTCATTGAATATATCAATATCACTCACCATGATGTTACAGCATTTATTAGAAATGTTAATGAATCACTTGGGGATGAGCAACGATGGATACATTATGGTCTTACATCACAAGATGTGTGGGATACATCAACAAATTTACAAATTATCGAAGCAATTAATTTTCTAGAAACACAAGTTAAAAACTTAAAAGATATAATTTACAAATTAGCTGTCACTCATAAAATGACACCATGCATTGGTAGAACACATGGCATTCACGCTGAGCCTACTACATTTGGCTTAAAGCTATTAGTGTGGGTTGAAGCATTGAATCGTCAGCTTGAGAGAATGCAATTAGCTAAAAAGCAAATTAGTGTAGGTCAATTTTCTGGCCCAGTTGGGACCCATGCTACTGTGCCTCCATCTGTAGAACAGAAGGCGTGTGAATTACTAGGCCTAGATGTAGCTAAAATAACCACGCAAGTCATTCAACGTGACAGACATGCCTTTGTTTTAGAAGTGATCGCAAATATTGGAAGCTCGCTTGAGACATTTGCAACTGAGTTAAGGCATCTCCAACGAACAGAGGTTCGTGAAATACAAGAGCCATTCGCAAAAGGTCAAACTGGATCATCATCTATGCCACATAAACGTAATCCTGAACTGTGTGAACGCGTTACAGGGTTGGCCCGAGTATTGCGTGGATATGCAAATACTGGACTAGAAAATGTTGCTCTCTGGCACGAACGAGATATTTCCCATTCAGGTGCTGAAAGAATTATTTTGCCAGATAGCACTGGCTTGCTTGCATATATGCTAGAAATATTTACAAACGTTATGAAAGACTTAATAGTATTTCCTGAACAGATGCAAAAAAATATCAATCATACGAAAGGTCTTATTTTTTCCTCAAAAGTCATGCTTATTTTAGTAGAAAAAGGACTAAGCAGAGAAGAAGCATATAATATTGTTCAGGGTTATTCAGCGCAAGTAATAGATCAAGAAAAGAATTTCAGAGACTTACTTGATTCTGACTCTAATATCACTAAGCTAGTAACTAATAAGGAACTGGACAACATCTTTGACATACAACAATATTTAATTCATGTCGAAGAAACATTCAATAGATTAAAATAAAAGCTAGGAGTAAACTCATGGTAAGCGATTTAAAACTTTTAAATTCAGGAAAAGTACGTGAAATATATGAGCTAAATGACGAACTTTTACTGATTGTAACCTCTGATCGTATTTCAGCATTTGACGTGATAATGGACCAGATTATTCCTGAGAAAGGAAAAGTGCTTAACAATATCTCTGCTTATTGGTTTGAGAAAACTGGTTCTATTATTCCTAATGCCTGCGTAGGAGTCTTGAATGCAGATTTAGCAAAGCAATACAAAATTGATGCGAACGAAGACTTATTTCAAAGAAGCACTATAATGAAACGCGCAGAGCCGTTAAAAGTAGAATGTATTGTAAGGGGTTATATAACTGGTTCTGGCTGGAAAGAATACCAAGCAAAAGGTTCTGTCTCAGGGATAGAACTTGAGTCAGGGCTACAAAATTCATCAAAACTACCTACAGCTCTCTATACACCATCAACAAAAGCTGATATCGGCGAGCATGATGAAGCAATATCCTATGAGCAAACAATTGATATTATTGGTGAACAACATGCTAATACACTGAAATTACGCTCAATTGCACTTTATGATTATGCAGCACAATTAGCTCTGCAAAAAGGAATTATTATTGCAGATACAAAGTTCGAGTTTGGATTAATAGATGGTGAGCCAGTATTAATTGATGAGGTGCTGACTCCAGATTCCTCAAGATTTTGGCCAGCAGATAAATATCAAGAAGGGCAAGAGCAAGAATCATTCGATAAGCAAATATTGCGTAATTGGTTAGAAGGAACTGATTGGAATAAAGAGGCTCCGCCGCCAACAGTACCTGATGAAATTATTCAATTAACATCAAAAAAATATGTTGATATATTTAATTTGATGAGCAAAGATTAACCTATGGCGCAATTCAAAGCATCTATTTATATAAAGTTAAAAAAAGGGGTAAATGATCCACAGGGACTTGCAGTCGTTGGCGGACTCAAACAATTAGGTTTTGATACAGTGAGTAGTGCTCGTGTTGGCAAAGTTATTGATATAAATCTAGAAGCAGAATCTGAAGATGAAGCGAATAATAACTTAAATCAAATGTGTGAGCAATTACTTGCAAATCCAGTGATTGAAGACTTTGAAATTATAATTTCAAGTGATTAATCGTTAGCTAAAAGATTCATTACTTGATCTTTAATGTCTGAGCTATTTGCTGAAATTGCTTCTCCTACGCTATCTGAAGATAATTCACCTGTATATTCGATTACTCCCCCTGCTTCAGGTATAAGAAGCAGAAAAGGAGCAACATCCCATATTTTCAAATCAGCATCTAGCATAATTTCCGCAGAACCTTCAGCAATTAAACAGTGTCCATAAAAATCACCAAATCCTCTAGAGCGACTCGCATTGCTTAACATATTTAAAAAATTATCTTTTCCCCATGCATCTGTTGCCAGGTCTAAGGAGCCATACAACACCTGTGATTGATCTAAGGAAGTTTTTTTAGAAACTTCTAAGCGATTTACCTTATTGCCAGCGATGTGAAAGGCGCCAGCATCTTTTGCTGCATACCATTGCATTTGCATTGCAGGCGCAGAAACAATTGATGCAATACACTCATCATTATAAATACATGAAATGAGAGTTGCCCATATTGGAATGCCGCGTATGAAATTATTTGTCGCATCGATAGGATCAATAATCCATGAAAATTCAGAATCGTTATTTATATAGCCTTGTTCTTCACCAATAATGTTGTATGCATTGTCATACTCAAGTAACTTATCAATAATTAATGCTTCAATATCCTTGTCAGCATTTGTTACAAGCGAATCATCTTGTTTAGTATCAATATCTAAAGAATGATATTTTTTGAAGAATGCACTTGATTCGCGATCTACATCGTGCATCATGTTTATGAGAAGTTTGGAAATATCAGAAATTTTATCTTGTGATATCAAGAGTTCAAAGTCCCTTTCGTACTAGGAACATTGCCATCAATGCGTTCATCATATGCAGATGCAGCATCTAGTGCGCGAGCAAATGACTTGAAGGCAGATTCAGCGATATGATGATCATTTTTACCAGATTTTTGAATAACATGTAAAGTAATCAATGCATTCATTGCAATTGATTCAAGCATATGAGAAATTAGCTCACTTGGTAATTCACCAATTAGCGGACTGATAAATGTAAGATCAATGGAAGCAAATGGACGACCAGACAAATCAACTACAGTTTGTACAACGGCCTCATCTAATGGGACTGTCGCATCACCCATCCTGGTAATACCTGATTTGTTTCCCAGACATTCATTAAGGGCTTGCCCTACAGCAATACCAATATCTTCCACTGAATGATGTGCATCAACTTCAAGATCTCCAATACATTTGACTTCAAGGTCAAATCTTCCATGTTTTGCAAATGCTGAAAGCATATGATCGCAAAAACCAATGCCTGTATCTATTTTTGAGTTACCTGTACCATCAATATTTAACTTAACTTTGATATCTGTTTCGTTAGTTTTTCTTTCAACAGAAGATTCTCGTTTTGTCATTGTTTATCCCATTCACCTATAGCTGAAGCAACCTGATTCATGTCATCTGGTGTTCCAATTGATATCCTAACATATTTTGACAATATATCATCAGAATATGATCGAATTAAAATCTTTTTATCATACATATAATTATGAAATTCCACGTTAGTTCCTTTATGTAGTCTTAACAAGACAAAATTACCTTCCGATGGCAAAGCTGTAATACTAGTTATGTCAACTAACTGTTGAATAAACTTTTCTCGAGTATCTATGATTTTTTTTATATTTGATTCTAGCAATGATGCATTATCCAGTGATATGACTGCTGCTTCCATAGCATAATTTGTTATAGTATACGGCTGTTGAATCGCATTTAAAGAAGAGGCAAGTTTTTCATGCATCACAGCATAGCCAATTCTTAGTCCTGCGAGCCCTGCCCATTTACTAAAGGTTTGTATAACAATTAAGTTGTCATATTCTTTTGTTAAATTTATAAATGATTCAGAATTTGAAAACTTGATATATGCTTCATCAATAATTACCAAGCATCCTTGTTCAAGTAGTCTCAAAATAGATTCACGATTTACAACTTGTCCAGTAGGATTATTGGGATTTGCAAAAATAAAGACGTCCTGAGCCTGAGGAGTTGAAGGTAAGTCAAATTGATATACTGTATCTGAATCTTCTGATATTTCTCCAAAGTCAATTTCAATAAAAGCTAAATTATTCATGAAAGCATCAAATTTATACATCCCAAATGTAGGTGTAATAGTAGTTATTACCATATCTTTTTTTAACGAAGAAAAAATAAGGTTGATAACAGCATCTGCGCCAGCACCACAAACAATATTCTCCGCTAAAACATCTAATGACTGAGCTATTTTTTGTTTAAGACGATCTGTGGAATTTGGATATAATTGTAAATCATCTACTTGAGCAAGAGCCTTAATGACATTATCAGAGGGTCCGTATGGATTCTCATTGCCATCAAGTTTAATAAAATCTGCTAAATCTTTTGGATAACTTAATGCCTGATAACCATCGACATCTATTAGGTGAGATTGAAGGAAATCTTTATAATCAAATTCAGTCATTGCATTCTCTCTAAACGAACATCAATAGAATTAGCATGTGCATCTAGGCCTTCCATTTTAGCAATTTGAGATGCATAGGGTCCAAGCTTAGCAAGATCAAGCTCCTTGATATTTGCAATAGATATAATTTTTTGGAAATCATAAATACTTAATGGGCTAGAAAACCTTGCAGCTCCACCCGTAGGCATGACATGGCTAATACCACCTGTATAATCGCCTATGACCTCAGGTGTTCCCTCTCCTACAAAAATCCCTCCGGCATTTTTAATCATTGGAATAATGTCTGATGCATTTTTTGTTGATATGCATAAATGCTCTGGACCAAACAAGTTTGACAAACTAACTGCCTCATTTATATCTTGAGCAATGACAATTCCGCCATTTTGGAGCGATTGAGCAATAATTTCATGTCGTGCAAATGAATCTATTCTTTTTGTAATAATGCTAGAGACTGCCTTTGCAGTTTCTTTACTAGTTGTAATTAATACTGGAATTGCAAGCGCATCATGTTCAGCTGCATGCAATATATCTGCAGCGCATATTTGCGGATCAGTAAATTCATCCGCAATAACAAGAGTTTCAGTTGGGCCATATAAAGCGTCAATGCCGACTGATCCATTAACTTGCTGTTTGGCCATTGCTACAAATATATTGCCCGGGCCAGCAATTTTGTCTACCTGAGGTATGGATTCGGTTCCAAATGCGAATGCTGCAATGGCTTGCGCTCCTGAACCTTTATATATTTTTTCTATTCCTGCAAATCGTGCAGCAATTAACTTATATGGATTAACTTTCCCAGATGGATCCGTTGGCGTAATACCATAGATACTGCCTACTCCCGCTACTTTAGCAGGAGTAGCAGTGTGGATAATCGATGAAGGTAAAGCTGTTATAGAGCCAGTCATATAAACGCCAACACGTTCTATTGGTACGACCTTGATCCCAAATCCATTCTGAAAAAATTCTCTATCAGCATTCCGCAATTGTATCTCATGGTAGTTTCTGATTCTTTCAGACATGTATTGAATAGCATCTATTTCTGATTTAGAAACATCTTTAAAAGCAGCTTCAATCTCAGTTTCTGAAACAAGCAAGCTTTCTAATTCAGCCCCGTCTAGAATGCTGCAATATTTTTTCACTGCATTATCACCATCTTTTACAACATCACCTATAATTTTACTTACCAGCTGAAAGGGAGTTAGATTTTTTTTGAATATGTCTTTATTCTTTTTTTGTTGTTCTTTAGGCAACTTATAGTCAACCAATGATATCCTTTGCCTTTGCAAAAGATTCTTCTTTGCAGATTCAACAGACGCAAAAGTTTTAATGTATGATTTATTTGACATTACGTAAACTCCATAATTGTATCTAGGCTTATCTTAACAGTTTCATTAACAAATTGTTCCATGTATTTTTGACTTACAATATTAAAAGTATCGTTAATATTTTTTTTATAATCATTAAGATGATTTAATATTTTGTCTGATGAGTATCCAAGTTTAGATAAATGAGAATGCATTAACTGCGGATATCGGTCATAAACAGGGGGCTGAGCAACAATTGACATCATGATTTTTGACCAGTCATTTAGGTTTAAATTATCAATAAATGGAACATCGTAAATATGTTCTTGTTCATTAATTTTATACAATGCGTTAATCAAAATTGATTGCTCCGATTTTTGGATTCTATCTAGTTCAAACTGTAAAGTTCTATCAAATAAGTTATACCTCATCTGAGTTTCATCTGAGGGATCAAATTGTGAATCAATATTTGTTAAAAAAAATTTCCTATATATTTGTTCAATGTATCTTTTATCAGCAAGCAAGTGAGTAATATATCCAGCTAAAAAAGCGCTTTGAGGAGTCACTGCACTCAGATCATCGAACATGCCTGGATGTTTAGTTAATAATCCTTGTATTGGATCCTGTTCAGAAAGAATATCTAGGTCAAAAAAATGCGTATCTTTTCTATCTTGCCCTGTATATGTTCTAATATCAGGAGCTGTTGTCCCTAGAAAAAATGAGCCTGGATAGGTTGAACTAGCAGGATGAGACCCATCTTCAAGAGCTGAATTACCTATATTAATGTGTAAGCATAGTCCTGGCATAAAATAATGTTATTTGAAGCGATCGATGAAATCTACTATCAAAGGATTCTCATTGTTAATTAAATTTGTATGACCAATAATACAATTTGTAGACTCTAAGATAAGATCTTTCATCTCAAGGTTATTGGCTTCGAGAGTTGTGCCAGTTTCAGTGCCCTCTACAAGTATTTCTGCATCTTCTGGAACAAATCCCTCAGATGCTCCAGAGATAGGTATAATCTGATATTCTGATTTAATTGTGTTACGTGCAAAATAATCTGCTATACCATAATACTCGGATGCAATTCTAATCTTTTTTATGCCATGCTTTGCCCAAATATGTATTGCTTCATCAATATTCTTTGCATTTAAATTTTTATCAATAACTGCGCCAATTCTATATTTGCTTTCTTTTAGATCGTGCATTTCAAAAACTGGAGCAGTTGGAAAGTTATACACAAAATTCTTTAGCCAATCTCTTCCAGTAATTGCTATGTCATATAAACCTAGTGCAATCGCCTGAGGCATATCTTGTGGGCGCATAACATTTACTAGCATATCAACATTGTTAGATAAATCTGGTTGTATTGTCTCGCTGTCGGTATAACCCGTAATTTCAATCCCTGCTGAATTTAGTACTTTTGCTGTGTGCCTGAAGGCATGGCCGTCTGGCACTGCAAGTCTTATCTTGTCTCGCGAGTGAATATTCTTTGTTTTATTATTGATATGCTGGTTTATTTTATTATTATTTTGATTTACTGCGTTACCTTGATCTATCTCTTTGAATTGGTTAAGCAAATGAAATAATTCAGACTCTTGGGTTTGTTTCATATTTTTTTTATTCCCAATCAAAACAAGGCTGCCTTTATATATTGCATCAACGATATTAATTTTATTATTAATTTTTTCTTCTGGCAAAATAGCAACTGACGCATCACCATGTAGCCATGTTTCAGGGTTACCCCAAACTTCAAAAACTCTATAATTTAATGATCTGTTTGCATATAAGTAATCAGCTGTTATATTAGGGAACTCAGTAACAACAATGTGTTCATCTAAGGAATCGTTTAATGCAACATCATTGCTGGATGTTGCTGAATATAGAATTGAATTCGCATCGCTTAAATGGATTAAATTCTCAATATCTAAGTATGGATATTTAATTAATAACTCATCAACCCACCATGATGTGACAATGCCCAAATCATAGTTACCTAATGCAACTTGGATAGGAATATCTTTCTCAGCAAATGACCGTGCAATTGCATTATCTATGTTGTCAAATTGATATCTATACACTCTATTAGATGGATTGTATTCTGGTATCTGAATGGACAGCTGATCGAATATCTGTGATACATCTTTTTGTATTGAGCCGCGTGGTAAAGCTAACTTTATCATTACTGACCGTTACTTGTTAATTGCACTATTTCATTTATGTTGATAGCAAAGCCTGATGCATATGCATCCTTGCCACCCAGTTCTTTACAAAGATTGTCATATCTTCCACCTGATAATATTTGGGTACCATTAGCTGTCACAGCAAAAGCATAGTTAGTATAATACTCAAATTTTTTATGTTCTCCAGGATCAATGATTTCATAAGAAAAATTTTTTTGATCGTAAATTTGAGTAAAGGAATTTATTAATTTCTTTGCAATGCTGTTGTCTGGCAATTCTTCATATTGTGCTAAAGATTTTTGATCATCTTTATTACTAATAGTAATTTTAATTGAGGCGTTTATGTTTAAGTGTTTTAAAATGCCTGATACCAGATCTATTATTTCATCATTTGCTTGTTTAGGATCTATGCCAATTAGTTCTGCTCCACATTGCCAAATTTCACGCTTATTACTGTCAGTATCAAACCTATAGACGGGTTCAATATAAAATAAACGCCCTTCTTGTTCTGGCATATTATCTAGGTACCATTTAGCAGCAGGCACAGTTACATCAGGACGCAAGACAATGCGCTCCCCAGACCAACCATCCCAATCTAAAAACGAATATGTGCCGTGCAACATGTTAGGAGTCAGTGTTCCTGCTGAAGTATACAAATTAAGTGGCTGAATTGTTGCTGTGCGTATTTCTGTAAAATTCTTATTTATTAAAAATGCGCGAAAATCGTTTTCAATATCTTGATATGCCTTTAAAGTGTCAGTCATACCTTGAGCTCCTAATCTATTTCCTCAATTGATGCATCTAATATTTCAATCTCTGTACCCTGTTTATCGATTAAAATAATTGCACCTTCATCTGAGATATCTTTAACATTCCCCTGCATAGCACCTGTGTTAGTGTGTGCAATTATATTTTTGCCAATGGTGGAAACTCGAATTTTCCAATCATTATATAATGTATGAGAATTACTTATTGATTGATAGTATCGCTTCTCAAAATTAATAGAAAGAGAAGATAGAAATTTTTCATTTCTAGGCAATTCATTTTTATAAATTGCTTCTAAATCGGTACTTCTATCTCTAAATTCAGATGGTAATTTATCAGAATTTCGTAAATTAATGCCCATGCCTACCAATGAAGCGCTATTTGTTGAGTCGAGTATGTTTTCGATTAAGATGCCAACAATTTTTTTTCCATCATGCATGATATCGTTTGGCCATTTTATTTCAGTTTTGATATTAAGCACATGATCAATCATATCGTGTATAGCAAGACTGCTTACCATATAAAGCATATTGCCGGGTTGATTATTATGTTGCATAAGAAATGTAGTATAGATGCCTGCATTTTGATTTGATGTCCAATGTTTTTGACCTCTGCCTCGTCCTTTGATTTGTTTATCTGAAACAAAAACAGAACCGTGCAGCTCTTTGATTGATAACTTGCTTAAAGCTTCTCTTGCATCATCCATAGTTGAGTCAGTTGATTGCTTGTACAGAATGTTTCTACCAAAATATTCTGTTGTGAGTAGCTGATTGAATATATTGATATCAAAATTAGCCATACTGATTATTTAATGGACTGCAAAGATTGATCGAGGCCATCAATTAAAAAATCAATTTCTTCTTTATTCGTAATTAATGGCGGTGCTAAGACAATTTGATCACCCACAAATCTTGTAATCACGCCGCACTCCTCACGAAGATGTTTTGCGAATTTAGCACCAATGCCTAAGCTGGGATCAAATGTAGTATTTGTGTCAGCATCTTGTACTAATGAAAATCCAGCAATAAATCCAAGTGTTCTTATGTTTGTGATATTTTGCTTACCATCAAAAATGTTATGCAACCCATCTGTCAAGTACTGACCCATCGCTTGGGCATTGTTCACTAATTGCTCGTCTTCTATAATTTGTAGATTGCGTAATCCTACTGCTGATGCTGTAGGATGAGCGCTGTTTGTATACGCATGCATGAATTTAGCATCAGGCGGAACATTTTGTAATGCATCCATGATTTCTTTGGATACAATGAATCCTCCCATTGGAATATAGCCAGAAGTCACAGCTTTAGCAAAAGAGACTATATCAGGTTGCACGCCCCATCTTTCTAATGCAAACCAATGACCTGTTCTTCCAAACCCAGTAATTACTTCATCAGCAATTAACAATACTTCATACTTGTCACAAATCTCACGCAAGCGTTTAAAATACTCTTCAGAAGGAGTCCAGACCCCGCCAGCTCCTTTAACTGGTTCTGCGATAACAGCCGCAACGGTCTCTGGGCCTTCTCTTAGTATTGTTTCTTCTATCCAATTAGCTGTTTCCCCGTCAGAATTCAGTAGCTCATCATCTTTTGACTCACCTTCTGCATGTATAATTTCTGGAGGTAATGGACCAAAATATTTCCAAAATGGAGGCAGTCCTGTCATAGCAGATGTTGCAAGTGTTCCACCGTGGTAAGCTCGATGCCTTGCAATCAATTTGTTTTTACCGCTCTTCCCTTGCAAATTCCAATAAAATCTTGCAGTCTTAAATGCTCCTTCATTTGACTCAGAGCCAGAATTCGTAAAGAAAACACCCTGCATATTGTCATACGTAAGATCAATAATTTTTTTTGCTAACTGAATTGCTGGCAGATTGGAAAAACCCGTGTAATTATTGGTGAATGCAACTTTACTGATCTGTTCTTTGGCTGCTTCAGCCAATTCTTTTCGTCCATGTCCAACGGCAACATTCCACAAAGAAGAGAGGCCATCTAGATATTTATTCCCATTATAGTCATAGAGCCAAGAGCCTTCACCTCTTTCAAAAATAATAGGATCTTGGTGATCTGGAGCAAAATATTGAGGGTGGATTAAGTGCTTTAAATCATCTTGAGCTGCTTTTTGCATATCTTGATTTGTCATATAAAACTCCTGTCTAATTATAAATTATATTTATAAGTTCATTAGTGATTTTTCGATCATCCCATGGGATAAACTCACCATTTAATTCTATAGATTTCTCATGACCTTTTCCTAATATTAAAACAAAATCATCTTTTTCTGCATATTGCAAAGAAAATTTAATTGCTTCTCTTCTGTCTAAAATAATTTTATAATCATTGCCTGCAGTAGAACCAGCTTTTTTCATTTCATTTTCAATATCTCGTACAATATCATGTATTGATTCAGAACGTGAGTCTTCTTCTGTAATAATGCTCATATCAGCCTTTTCAGCAGTTAGCTTTCCTAAGCCAATTCTTCTTTCTTTTGACCTTTCGCCAGCACAGCCAAAAACAACAATTAGCCTTTTTGTAATATAGCTAGATAAAGTATTTAAAATCTTTTCAAAAGCATCAGGTGTATGCGCATAATCTACAATTACATGGAAAGGTGCGCCATTAATTCTTTCAAATCTACCTGGCACATTATCACAATCTTTTATTGCATCTATTATCTTAGATTGCGCAGCACCAGACTTAAGTGCTGAAACATAAGCCATCGCAATGTTCATTAAATTAAAATCACCCATTAATTGAGTTGAACCACTAAAATCACCTTCATCGGTTTTTAATAAATAATCAATATTAAATAGACTTTCCTTCATTTTCTTTATACTAACATCTGCATTGGGGTTAAAGCCTACACTGATTGAGGAGTCAGCTTGTTGAGACAACGCAGATAATTTAAGATTGTCTGCGTTTAAAATGAGATGGCCATTAGGCTTCAGTAAGTTAATGATTTTGCTTTTAGAAGTAAAATAATCCTCTTCAGTATCATGAAATTCTTGATGATCAGGAGAAAATGATGTAAATATTGCACAATCAAGCTTAACAGGATTGACTTTATCAAGATTAAGGGCATGTGACGTCATTTCGAGGATAATATGAGTTGAACCAGCTTTTTGAGCAGTTTGAATTAAATAAAATAAATCAGGTGGATCCGGAGTAGTAAGTCGTGTTTTATCCTCATCCATGCTTACTTCTTGACCATTAATATAAACACCTAGAGTGCTAATTAAAGATACATTGAAGTCAAGTTTTTTTAGGATTGAATATATCAAGAAAGCAGTTGTAGACTTTCCGTCAGTTCCGGTAATTCCAATGGTATATAAATCTTTTGATGGTGAATTATAAAAAGCATCAGAAAGAAAGGATAAAGCATTTCTTGTGTTTTCAATATAAAAAACTGCTACGTCTCTATGTATTTGAAGTTGCAGTTGGTCGTCTGAAATTATTAAGATTGCACCTTTTTTTATTGCATCATCTATAAATTCATTGCTGTTAATATTTCTGCCTTGATAGCAAACAAATATGTTACCAGGCTTTACTAATCGTGAATCAAAAGCTATGCCAGTAATGTTTTCAGGAAATTTTTTGAGCTGATCTTCTGTGAATAAGTGCTCTATATTTTTTATCCAATTTACCTTGCTCATGTTTCCAACTAAAAAAATTTGATTAAAGCTATGTGGATGACCTATAAGCGGAATTCTGTCCTCGTTTAAAAAACGATGTACGACTATCCATCTAGGATTTAAGTTACCTTAAATCTCAAGCAACCTACCCAAGGGCTAAATCGGACATTTAAAAACCCTTCTATTTGGTCTTGCTCCGAGCGGGGTTTGCCAGCTACTTTTGTTACCAAAAGCACGGTGCGCTCTTACCGCACCTTTTCACCTTTACCTATAAATAGGAAGACTATTCTCTGTTGCACTTTCCATCGGTTTTCACCGCCCGGCTGTTAGCCGGCACTCTGTCCGAAGGAGTTCCGACTTTCCTCTAACGAATTAGCAGTCGTCCGGTCATCCACGTAAGCTATAATTAGTTTAGCACTTGATTTAAAGAGGAAAAGTGCAGTTAAGAGTTATTTTTGATTCTACGACAATGTTTCATTTATATATGAAATGCAGACAACAATGATGCCCGAAATCAATATGCTGATCAAAGCAATAGTTACGGCTATGTTGAATCCATTGGCATCTTCAAAAGAACTTAATATTGCAAGTGGCATTGTTTGCGTTACTCCAATAATATTACCCGCGAAGATTAGCGTGGCCCCTAACTCCCCAACAGAGCGTGACCAAGACAGTAAAGCACCTACAATTATTGAATTTCTTAAATTTGGGATGAGAACAAAAACTACATTTTTAAACGATGATGCGCCTAACATTAAAGCTGATTCTGTATAAGATTGCTGAAAATTAGCTATACCCACTTGTAAGGTACGAATATAAAAAGGACTTGATACAAAAACTTGTGCAATTATTACAGCAAAAACAGAAAAAGGTACATTAATGCCAACGGTTACAAAGAAATCACTAATAAAATTTGAGTTATTGAAAAATAAGATTAAAGATATACCTGCAACTGTCGGAGGAATGAATATCGGAAATTGAATTAAGCTTGTAAGTGACTTCAAAAATTTATTCTTGCTACTTGATAGTAAGAAAGCAAGGGGTGTTCCCAGCAATAAAGTAATAAATAATGAAATAATCGATGTTGTTAAAGTTAATCTAAGTGACTCAATAATGATTTGATTATTAATAGTATCAAATTGAGCATTGACACCACTATAAATAATTAATGTTATAAAAGGCAAGATTATTAATCCACCTAAAATTAATGAAGCGTACAACCAAAAAGCTATAATTTTATCTGTCATTTTATTCACTGTATCCAAACTGATTGCAAAGTGTTTTATCTATCGATTTAAGATCTAGCATTATTTTATTATTATCACTGCTATTTCGCAGTTGCTGATAAAAATAAACTAAATTTTGTTCAGGACTTAAATCAAACGAATTAAAATTTTTTCTAAAATCATCATTATTATTAAAGTAGCTATTGTAAATAAATGCTCCGTCAACTTGATTCGTTTCTAATCGTGCAATCACAGCACTTGCGGATAAATCAAAGGTTACAAATTTATTACGTAAAATCTTTGAATTGTTTGCTGAAATTGAATTTAAATATTTATCTGTTATGATTCCCAATGGCACATTCTGTGATGCGCCAGCTAATGTAATATCTGAATTAATAACATCATCTAAAGTAGGCAAATTCAAGTTTGCATTAATAGCTAACACTAAATTATTTGAGCAAAATTTATGCCTATCAAAATTTGATAAACATTTGTCAGGATCAGCACAAAATATGAAATCTGCTTGAGCTCCATTTTCAAGTTGATACTTTAAGAACTGACTACCATTATATTGAATGATTACATTGTCACTATTATCAACAAAAAAATTGTCCAAGATTGGCTTTAAAGATGATGCAGCATATATTACTACTTTTTTATCCAGCTTGTTATTTGTTTGTAAAATGTTATATAAACTACCAACTAATATAAATAAAATGATTATAAAAAATAAGTTCCGCTTATTGCTCATATCTGATTTTCTCTATAAATATTTTATTATTATGCCATTTTATTTCTATCAAGGATTGTAAATACATATGAATTTTAACTTATCAGGCTTAGTAAACCTCGAAGATGGTTCTACTAAAGAGGAATATATAGAAAGCCTTACATTGGATCTCAACAACGATGAAGTTGTATTAATTAATAATGGCAAATTTATATTCAACAAAGTAAGTAGTAACGCAATGGTAAAAGTGGTTCTTGATTTTACTATAAATTTATTTTGTGATAGATGCTTAGACTTATATGAGTATTTTGAAACGAGTGATTTTTATGCATCAATTATTTTTAATCATATGAAGCATAAAGAAATAACCAAAAATGAAGATGGGGAGCTACTTATTAAAACAAATCCAGAACAAGTAGATCTTAGTGAAATAATTAGGCAACATATAATATCTATTAAGCCAATGAAATCACTGTGTAAACAGGAATGCAAAGGTTTATGCATTATGTGTGGAGTAAACTTAAATAATAGCAGTTGTACGTGCTAGTCATTGTAGTTTAGTATATATAAATAATTAAGGATTAATATTATGGCTCTTCCAAAAAAGCGTACACCGACTTCTAAAAAAAGATCTCGACGTAGTCATCATAAATTTAGTGTTAAATCATTAATGAATTCTTTTGATTACAAGATTAAAAAACTTGATTCCCTTAATAGGGATGATGAAGGCAAGCCTTTTACGTTGCCAACTAATGATGAATCTACAGCACAAGCAGACTCAACTATAGATGATGTTCCTCAAGGCGATTCTAAAGATTAATTAATTCACATACATACATATGATTAGCAAATACATTCAATCACTACCAATATCAGATAAAATGTGTTGGGTTTTTCCGGGTCAGGGTTCGCAATTTCCTCAAATGGCTTTAGATCTAATTAAAGATGATAATGAAGTTGTAGAACTTTTTAAAATTGCACAAAAAATTACTAACAAGGATTTTATTAAAATATTATCTAATGCTAATGATCAAGAATTACAAAAAACAAGCAACGCTCAATTAGCTATATTTCTTCACTCTGTAGCTTCATTAATTGTTTGTAAAAATAACAAAAAACTAAAATTTGCTCCAGCCTATACTGCTGGACATTCTTTAGGAGAATTAACAGCGCTTTACATTTCAGGATATATAGAATTAGAAGACATCATTGATATGATTAATATTAGAAGCCTATCAATGCAGGAAGCATGTGAAAAAAATGATGCGTCTTTAGCAGCAATAGTAAAAATAAATAGAAGCGCAATTGAACAGTCTATTCAAGGGCAAAATATATGGATAGCAAATGAAAATGCTGAAGGAAATGTATCCATTGGTGGGTTAAATGAAGATCTTGTATCAATAAGACCAATTTTAGAAGAATTAGGAGGCAGGTATCTGTCATTAAAAGTTGCAGGTGCATTTCATACACCATTAATGCAAGATGCGTTAATAAGGATTGAAGAAACGTTCAATAAGAAAATAATCGTTGAAAGCAATATTAAATTAATATCAAATATTTCAGGTGGCATATTAAATAAAGATGAAATAATCCCAGAATTAATCAATCAAGTCGTCTCGCCTGTTGAATGGCTAAAAACAATGAAAACCATAAATAATACTAATATTGAGCAAATTATTGAATTTGGTCCAGGGAAAGTTTTAAGTAACTTATGTCGTCGAACCTTAAAAGATGTTGATATAGTGAATATAGAGACATTAGATGATATAAAGCATCAGGAGATATGGAATGATTAAGCAAATAAAGGGACAACAATATTTAAAAAATAAGAGTGCTATTGTTACAGGCGGGTCAAGAGGAATTGGGCGTGCAATTTCAGCATCTTTTCTGCAATTAGGCGCAAATGTAACAATTGTATTCAAAAGTAATCTGAAAGATGCTGAATCATTATCTGATGAACTTAATGAATATAAAGATCAAATTCAAATAGTTCAAGCAGATATTTCAAACGAAGATGATATTAAAAATATTATTGAAAAATCAAATAATGCATTTGGGAACCTAGATATATTAGTAAATAATGCGGGTATAACTTCAGACAACTTATTAGTAAGAATGAAGCAAGAGGAATGGAATGATGTCATAGATATCAATTTGACCGGGACTTTCAATATGACTAAAGCTGTAATGAGGGGAATGATTAAAAATAAATACGGAAGAATAATAAATATATCTTCAGTTGTTGGTGAAATTGGAAATTTAGGGCAATCTAACTATTCAGCTGCAAAAGCAGGCATCATAGGTTTTACTAAATCAATTGCGAGAGAAGTGGCTACCAGGGGTATAACTGTTAACGCAATAGCACCGGGCTTTGTTGAAACAGAAATGACTGATAATTTGTCAGATCAGCAAAAAGAGATGATTCTTAATGCAATTCCAATGAATAGATATGCTTCAACTGATGACATAGCTGATGCTGTATCCTTTTTAGCTTCAGATAATGCATCTTATATTACCGGGCAAACATTAAATGTTGATGGCGGATTAGTAATGCATTAAGGAAGCTAATGTCAAACTCAAGACACAAAGCAAGAATAGTAATTTTTCAGTCCCTGTATGAAAGCGACATGACATCACATTCTCTTTTAGAATCATTTGAAAATATTTCAAAAAATGAGAAATTGTCTGAAAAGAATAAAGCTTTCTGTTCGTCTATCATCGAGGGAATAACGGAACATCAAAATAACATACATGAAATCATACAAAATAAGGCATCTCGTTTCCCTATTGAGCAAATTGCTAAGGTAGATGTAGCAATTTTAAAGTTAGCTGTTTATGAAATTCTTTTCCAAAAAGACAAAGAGCCAGCAGAAGTCGTCATTAATGAAGCTATAGAAATAGCAAAAGCTTATGGCTCAAATTCTTCTGGAGCATTTATTAATGGTGTTTTAGCTGGTATATTTAATGAAGAAAAAATAAGTTAGTAAATAATTCTGAGGATATTTTATAAATTTAGAAAGTAGGAAGATATGGCTACAGTTTTCGATAGAGTTAAAGATTTAATAGTTGAGCAACTTGGGGTTGACGAATCAAGTGTATCAATGGAAGCTTCATTCATCGACGATTTAAATGCAGACTCTTTAGATCTCGTTGAACTTATTATGTCTATGGAAGAAGAGTTTTCTCCCGAAGATGGAGAGCAAATAGAAATTTCTGATGATGATGCAGAAAAAATTCGTACTGTTAAAGATGCAGTTGATTTTCTACTTAATGCAGGCATTCAAGACGAATAAAATTCAAATAAGGACATAAATGTGGATTTATTTGGTGTAGGCATATTTGAAGCATTGCTAGTTCTAGTAGTTGCATTAATTGTTGTTGGGCCTAACAAGTTTCCTGAAATTGCGAAAAGCGCTGGTCGCTGGTTCACTGTTGCAAGAAATTATGCATCAGAAGTACGCTCAGACATTGAAAGCGCAACAGCAGAAATTGAATCTGAAGTAATGAAAGAACAAGAATTTATTGATGGTATTGGAGACGATTTAAATTCAATCGAAGAAGAAACTAAAGGCAGTATGCCAAAAATTGTTGATATAGAACCAGTTTTTGAAAGTAACATTAATGACTTTCAGGAACAGAGTAGCGTTGATAACAATAAAGAAGAAGAAGAAGAAAAAGAAAAAATCGAATAACCTAATATGACAAGTAACCTAGAAAATCTGCAAACAAACAATCCTAACGATAAAGAGATGTCACTCCTTGAGCACTTTAAAGAGCTCCGCGGCAGAATTACTTGGATGGCTGGCGCAATCGTAATTGGAATGGGTATATGTTTTACAGCATTTGGGTTTAAGCTGATGGAATTTCTTGAAGAGCCTGCTAGAAAATCGATACCAGGCTTTACACCACAAGCTACTGAGCCATTAGAAACGATCGTTACATTTTTCCAAGTTGGTCTTTTGGGTGGCATAGCATTTGCCATGCCAGTTATCGTCTACCATATTATGCGATTTGTATCCCCGGCTTTATCAAAACAAGAAAGACGCTGGGCCATACCAATTGCTATAGGGGCGTCATTATCCTTTGTAGGAGGCATGGCTTTTGCATATTATGTAGTTTTACCTCTTGCCCTAAATTTTTTATTAACATTCGGTGAGGATGTTGCAAGGGCTGATTGGAGAATAAGCAACTATATAAATTTCGTGACTAGAATTTTACTTATTTTAGGCTTGGTATTTGAAACGCCCTTATTTGTTATGGGATTAGCAAAAATGAAGGTAGTTACAGCAAAATATTTGTTACATAAATGGCGAGCAATGATTGTGCTTTCTTTTTTATTCTCTGCAATATTAACTCCTACAATAGACCCGGTTACTCAAACATTAGTAGCTGGTCCAATGATTGTATTGTATTTTGTAGGAATTGGCTTGGCATGGCTTGTTAGAAGGGAATAAGTGAATATATAAATTGGAAATGAACAGCATACAACAGATTTCAGATATTATTTCAGATTGCCCAAACTGCAACTTAGCAAAAACTCGATTTAATGCAGTTCCCGGACAAGGCAATGCTAAAGCTAAAATCATGTTTGTTGGAGAAGCACCAGGAAAAAATGAAGATTTAGAAGGAGTGCCATTTGTTGGGGCAGCAGGCAAATATCTTGATAAACTATTAGATCTTGCAAATTTATCAAGAGATACGATATTTTTAACAAATATAGTAAAATGTCGTCCTCCAGAAAACAGAGATCCGTTGCCTGAAGAAATCAAAGAATGCTCAACATATTTAAGCTCTCAGATTAAAATTATGCAACCAAAGTTAATTGTTACTCTCGGGAGGCATTCATTACATCACTGGATCCCTGAAGGAGTTATTTCAAAAATACATGGAACAATTACAAGCGTTGATAATATAAATATTTTTCCAATGTATCATCCAGCAGCTGCATTATATCGAGGCAATCTAAGAGAAATTATCGAAGAAGATTACGTTAAACTTGGCAAATATATTACAAGTTTTGAACTTGGAGAAACGCAATGAAAGATCAATTAAGAGTTATACCGCTTGGAGGCTTAGGAGAGATTGGTAAAAATATGATGGTTCTTGAATATAATAATGAGGCCATTATCATTGACTGTGGTGTAATGTTTCCTCGAGAAGAACATGTTGGGGTTGACATTATAATTCCAAATTTTGAATATTTAAGAAAAATAAAAAAAATAAATGCTATATTAATCACGCATGGTCACGAAGATCATATTGGTGCCCTACCGTACATTTTGAAAGAATTTGATATACCAGTATATTGTTCTCTTTTAACAAGAGGATTAATTCTTAATAAATTAAAAGAGCGAAAAATTAAAAATACAAGTGACATACATTTAATTGAAGCAGGTCAAGAAATTAAAACAGGATCTTTTTCATTTGAATTTTTTCAAGTAGCCCACTCAATACCCGATGCTGGAGGGTATATAATAAAAACACCTATAGGCAACATAGTCCACACAGGTGATTTTAAAATCGATGTTCATCCAATAATGAATCAGTATACTGACATTAACAGGCTTAAAAGGCTTGGCAAAGAAGGCGTAAAGCTGCTTCTGGCTGATTCTACATATGCTGAAATACCTGGTCATACTCAATCAGAAAAACAGGTATCTGATACCTTGCATAAATTAATTAAGCAAGCAAGTGGTCGTATAATTATTGCAACATTTGCATCATTGATTTCAAGGATACAAATTGCAATTGATGCAGCAGAAAAAAATAATAAGAAGATTTTTGTAGTCGGCACTTCAATGGTTAATAATGTAAATATGGCTAGAAAATTAGGTTATCTAAAAGCTAAACCATCAACATTAGTATCTAAAAAAGAGTTAAATGCAATTAGCTCTAAAAAACTCATAATTATATGTACAGGATCACAAGGTGAACCTACATCTGCATTAACACGTATGGCAAATCAAACACATCAAATTATAGATATTCAGGAAAATGATACTGTGATTCTATCGTCTAACCCCGTTCCAGGAAACGAAATGAAAGTTGCTCAAAATATAGATAGATTATTCAATTTAGGTGCAAAAGTTATCTACAATAAGATGGAAAATGTCCATGTTCGTGGACATGCTGCAATGGATGAACTGTCAATTATACATAAGGCTGTAAAACCTGAATATTTTATAGGAGTCCATGGTGAAATAAGACATTTATTTTTACACAAAGAATTAGCTATTAAGAATGGCATTAGTAAGAAAAAAGCATTTGTATTAAAAGATGGAGACATATTAGAAATATCTAAACATACTGCGCAACATTTATTCAATAAAGTAAATACGGACTACATCTATATTGATGGCAAAGGCATAGGAGATATAGATGATGCAGTCCTTAGAGACAGAAGTGAACTTTCTAAAGACGGAGTTTTAGTATGCAAGATACATTATAATCATTTAGAAAAAGAGCTATCCAGTACAGAAGTTTACTCATATGGAGTAATAAAAGACGAATATATAGATTCATGGCATAATAAAATTATTGATTTAATTGAAAAAAGATTTAATGACAAGACATTTAATTCTAACATTACCAATAATGAAGACGAGATCAGGGAATATATCGAAAAATACATACATCAAGACATTAGAAGAAGGCCTCTTGTCTTGGCATTACTAGTATAAAAGGAATATAATATAATAATCTTATGCCAAGTAAAAGATTTCAAAAAAAGCAACCTGTTCCAGACATAATTACTTTGTTGAATTTTTTATTTAAAGAAAAAATTGTTGGCTCATTACTAATTGCACTTGGAATAATAACTATTCCAGGATTATTTGATTTAAATAATAATATAGATCCACTCCCTGAATGGATAATAATAAATTTAGGTGTTTTATCATATATTTTAAGCTTGATAATAGTATTAACCGGTATCTTATTGTTCATACAGGAATATAAGTGGTTCAAAAGGCATTTTAGGCATCTTTCAGGAATCGTACTTATATTCTTTTTTATTATAGGATTTATCGGATTATTTAATCCAGATCGTATAATTGATAATATTAACCTTTCTAATTCTAGTTTAGCTGGAAAGGCAGGATTAACATTCAATGATTCAAATATAAGGCAAACCCTGTGGATTATATCTTTGTTTGCTGGCTTTTCACTTGTTTGGCCTAAAACAAGCATTGAGATAATTAAAAAAATAGTCGTGTTAATTAAATCTTATCTTACGTTTCATAATTTAAAATTTTTGACTAAATCTATTTACAATATATTACTGCTCTTATCTAAATTTTTAATTAAAATAATTTCATTTTTAATTAATATTACTACAAGATTTACTAAAACTAAAAATGACTCGTTCAATGAATCAATAGACAGTAAGCAGTCAACAGAAGCAGGCAATGTTCAAGAAGTTTATCCCGAAAGACCAAAAACAATTCTTCAAGAACAAAAAGATCCGATCGCTGAATTAGCAGATGGCGTTAAGGACACTAAAAAAACAAAACAAATAAAAATGGATTTCGCAACTTCAGTAGATGACTGGAGACATACTGACGATGGCTGGCAAT
>CEWO01024368.1_pt1 | contig 25413 bp, 18 predicted proteins | sample 361561 | NCBI WGS metagenome assembly CEWO01 (sample SAMEA2623627, study PRJEB7988) | marine metagenome | isolation source: saline water (ENVO:00002010), including
TGACAAACCCCACATTGAAGGTCTGTGACCTTAATGCAATTGCCGAGGTCGCCAATAAAAATGGATTAGTTTCCGTAGTGGACAACACGTTCGCGTCCCCCTGGTCGTGCAATCCAATCAAGATGGGCTTCGATATTGTGATTCACTCGGGAACGAAATATCTTGGGGGCCACGCAGATCTAACAGCGGGCTTTGTAGCTGGAAAGAAGGAATTGATAGCTGAAATCTTCCACACTAAAATTTACCTCGGCGGAGCCGCAGATCCACACATGTGCTATCTCCTTGAAAGGGGGATGAGAACCCTACATGCAAGGATGCCGATACATGCATCAAACTCTACTGAGATTGCAAAGAGACTGGAGAGTCATGATATGATAGAGAAGGTCATACACACATCTCTGGAAAGCCATCCAGACTTCGAGATAGCCAACAGAACGATGCCTAGGGGAAGCGGTATGCTAGCATTCGTCATCAAGGGAGGAGACGACTCTGCACTAAAGTTCATGAAGTCCCTGGATGTTATCTTCGAGGCAACCAGCCTCGGAGGAGTAGAAAGCCTCGTGGAATGTCCATTCAACTCGAGCCACATGTTTGTACCTGAAGAAGTCAGACATGAGGCAGGGGTGGTACCGGGTTTCGTTAGGATGAGTATCGGTATCGAGGGAATTGAAGATTTGTGGTCCGATATAGAGAAGGGGCTAGAGTCTGCCAGAGAGCTATTACTGTCTAGGGCCTAGGTGTCCTTGATGGATCTCGAATTGCTTGTTGCCAGTCTGGCCTTTATCATACCAATGTGCTTCAGTCCCGGCCCAAACAATGTTCTTTGCGCGGCCCACGGCTCGCAACACGGTTTTCGTGGAACACTTATTCTGATTTCTGGAATGGCGTTCGGATGGTCGACGTTGGGCCTATTTGTAGCAGGAGCCACCGATATCATCGAGGAGAACCAAGCCGCATTCAACTTACTAACATACGTAGGTGCCGCGTATATCGCATATCTTTCCTACAAGATAGCCACTTCGAATACTATTGAGCAGGACGAAGAAGCCTCGGAAAGGCTGGGCTTCATGACTGGCGCGACAATCCAAGTAGTAAATGGCAAGGCATGGATCCACTTCCTAGTCCTGATGACATCCTTCGGGACCCTGTTCGGTACTGGATTCACTGGAAAGGTTCTGTTGGTGTTGCTGAATCTTGCCTGCGGACTTCCAGCTGTGATGACGTGGGCAGCCTTCGGGACAGTTCTCAGGAGGGCTTTCAGTACCCCCGAGTCCGCAAGAGTCCTCAATCGCGTAATGGGGCTATCGCTCTTCGCTGTGGCGATATGGATAGTTTTACCACACTAAGTTGCCTTATTCAGAACCAGGGTCGTCTATGTTGCCATTAAGCATCAATCCGCCTAGAGCGATGTAAAGTACCATGGTGAGTGGAAACACTATCTGGAACTCAGCCTGCTCAGCATCCTGTATCAGGGGTAGAAGTGTATTGGCGAAACCTATTGGCATTAGCATGAAGAAGGCCCCCTCGCTCATTCCCTCGGGAACCTTTAGCCCAACATGAGCCAGTCCCATACTAATCATCGCTAGTCCCCATGCCACAGGTGTCAGAGCCCAGAGGCCATTCCCAGCATTGAAAACCATCAAGGACACAGCTTCTCTTGTAGCTTGGTCTTCGTATACTGTAGTCGTATCATTAGTAACTAGCATTACTGCCACTTGTGCACCAAGTCCGGAGAGGAAAAGACCGAATGTTCCGAAGATAAATAGATCCGCCATGTTGAGTAGCTGAGTCGACATTCTGTCGGCGCCCTTCTTCATATCCATCGAGAGCAGGTGCAGTCCTCCGAACATCAGAGACATTCCTAGAACTCCAACCGCAGCCAGGACGATCGATGCGTCATCTCTTAGAAGCTCAACAGCCTCCATCCCCACTTGATTCTCAATGGGCCAACTAAAGAAGGCCCCCATTAGCATCAACGGTCCAAGTACAAGCATTATCGGTGTCAGATTTCTTGACATATTCAATCGGCCACGAACGTCATTATAACTGTGACCTATACCAACTCTATCGGCAAGACGCTTTATCGTATATTCAATGGAACTCGGAGACCCCACTAGACTCAGCTAACCATTTCATCGCGTTGGTGTAGTCTTCCCCTGCTTCTTCAATATCATTCAGAAGCAGGTCTTCCGCGGCGTCCCAGAGTGCTTGCAGTGCTGGAACCCAGTCTCCTCCCTTGTCTCTGATGGTCTCGTCGAACCTCCATGCGTCTGACTCAGTCCTGTTGTGGACCACCAACCAAGCCCAACCCATCGAGGAGTCAAGCCCCTTTCCTTTCCTTGCTAGAGATACAGTGGACGAAACTCCATCTCCCACAGCCTTTCTGACCAAGCTATCGGCCATTCTGAGAGGCGGAGGCAGCTCCTCGTTTTCCCAAGGCAACCTCTTGAGCCTCATCTCCGTATCCAACGATTCTGTCAGCTCTCTGAGAAAAGCTCCGAAACCCTGTTTCCTTCTTGATTGCCTCTCTAGTATCTCTATTGAGGCTTCATCGTCCAGTCCAAACAGTCCCTGAAGAACAGTTTTTCCATACTTGGGCCAAAGTGATACTAGGTTAGGGTGGCAGGAACTCTCCTCCATCCGCACCACATCAGAATCCAAGTCTAATACCACCCCATCCGATCTCACATGAATCCCCTTACTAAGGGAATCCAGAATCACTGAGATAGCACTCTTCTCATCCTCTGTTCCTGAAAGACAATCGAGGAACCCTTCTCTATCGTCTTCACCGAACCACGAAGTACCAACCACATACCCCTCCTCAATCGAGTTCAGAATACTAGATCTGCAGGATTCAGAGAGCCGCGCGTCATCCAGGGACATCCTTAGCCACGAGTCCAAAACCTCCCCAAGCCTTTCAATCCCCTCATCTGGAAGTGCCATTTCTTCAGGCCATCCCTTGGGCCTCCACATCCACCCCGCTTCACAAATCGAACCGAGTTTATTCGGGGGCATCATCGAGATAGCCAGACTTTGAGCAAAAGGTACCTCTGTCTTGGCTAGAGAAGCTGGAGAAATTCCCACCTTCGTATTGTCTTGGAAGGTCAGTAGAAGCCAGCCACTCTCAGTGAACTCATCGTTTTCTACGACTTCTTCTGTAAGACCGGAGGTCCATCGAACACCTTCCCCACTGAGCTCTACAGACGACTTATCAAGCACCCAACTTATCCAATCAGACGGGGCATCGGGAGTAGAGCACGAGCATACAAACCCACCATCCCAAGAGAAGAAGTACTGTCCTGCCTTAGCATGGCCATCCCATACCAGAAGCCTCAATCGGGGGTGATTGAAGTTTTGGATTCCAGCAAGGTGACTCTGTTTCCCGTTCCCCCTTCGTAGGTAACTGGAGGTCCCGTACAGTGGATGTTTGAAAACCGAGACAGTGGACAAATCCTCTTCACCAGCCGCGAGTAGGCTTCCAGCTAGGGCCCTACAAACCTCATCCCCTCCCTTCTTCACCATCCTCTTCTTGAGCCAACGATGATCATTTCTCTTAGTAGCGACAATCTCTATCTCTTTGAGGGTCATAGCCATCTTATCTTTGTGTCCGAAGAAGGAAACCTTTCCTAACTCTCCCGTAATCTCAGGAACGAATGACTCCGGATCATCCAATAGTCCATCCAAGTTGGCCTCTAACCTCCTCTGAATTTCTTTCGAGGCCTGTTTAATGCCTCTAACTCGGACCTTTTTCCTCCTGTTTCGGTCACCAGGAAATCTAACTTCTGCCGGGGGTTTCGCCATCTCCCATCATCTCCTGTGATACCGGAACACCTTCTAGCAATTCACATATCCGGCTTAAGGTACTCAAAAACCTCTTTCTCCATGCCGCTGAATTCTGTCGGCAAAATCAAGCAATGAATTAATCCTCCCTTGATCTCTGATATATCAGAAAAACTTCCTGATACGACCCTCTGACGAACCGTTCCAATATCGCTGAGTAGTATGGCATTCCAATCAGAAAGAGGACCAATCAAGGAAGCAACTTCTATGTCTTGGCTTCTTTCAAGACGGGCAATCATTGACTCTAGGATCTCGTAGGTCTGTTCGGGAAGCATAGGCTCGGGAGGAGCCAAACCCATCCCTGTCGGATCAAGGTCCAACAGAACAAGAGTATGGAGCTTATTGGAGTGATTTGTCAGTATCATCTCCAATGGAGAAGTAGGGAGGTAGTCGCCGTAAGGGAAAGGAATAGTCACCTGCCTGCCGAAACGATACGACTGAAGGCCGGATAGAGACACAGCTAGACTAGTCGCCGAAAGACCAGGAACGATATGGAAAGGAACCCCAGATTCTTGACACCTAATCTTCAGATCAATGTGAGTGGTAGCTTGCATGGGGTCACCAACTACCATAATTCCAATCATGCTACTCTGGGCCTGTTGGAGTATATCCTCGGGATTTTCGATATCATCTCTCATAACTCTATCCCACTTCCCGACTATCTCTTCCAACTTTTCTTCTTGATCGCTTGGAAGAACGGCCGTGTACCCCTCTAGATATCGTTTATCACAAGCTTCTGCCACCTGTAAAGCATAAGACGTCATATGGCCTAAATCACCAGGGCCAAGTCCGATTAACCAGAGCCCCGGCCCCTCCGATACAGCCGTCATTGTGAAGCGGGCTGACCCGTTGCCCATGATGAACGTGATGCGGCATCTCAGAGTCCCAAACAAGTCTGTACAGGACGTAATCGTCCTACTGAAAGACAATGACCTGCTACACAACGGCATGAGGATTTTTCCAGATAGTGATGGAAAACACAGGCTAATCCCTCTTTCAAAGAGCGCACCATATGACCTGCCTTCATATTTTACAGAATTCGAAGAGGTTATTCAACAAGGAAAACCAGATGAACGAGCAAATGAGAGCTGGTGGGCATATCTATCACGGATGATCGGCGAGGATATTGTAAGGGAGCACGGAGAGAGCTGGCCAGCTAATCATGAGTTTATCGGAGATATCATGATAGTGAGAATTAATGAGGAAATTTCTTCTTACAAAGAAGAAATAGCACTTTCAAAGATGGCATCCCATCCAAAAGTAAGGATGGTCATGGAAGATAGAGGAGTACAAGGAGAACTAAGAATTAGGGACCTATATCCTATCGCATTAAGGAAGGACTCGGAGATAATCACTCGAGAAATATCAGAGGAAATGTGTGATACCAGAGTTTTGGTCAGAGAGTCTGGTAAGTCCATACTTTGTGACCCCAGACGGGCATACTTCTCAACCAAGCTGCAGACTGAGAGGCTGGAGACACTTAGGCTCGCCAAGGAGTTACGCTCCATGCTCGCCCGTCCGCTTCGCGTATGCGACCCCTTTTGTGGTGTCGGACCTGCTTTGGCAACGCTATTGGGAGAAACCGATCTCGTGGGGCGGATGTTAGCATCAGATCTCAATCCAGATGCTGTAGAGCTTCTTTTGGACAACCTGCGTCGATGGGATCGAAGAGACTACCCAACTGAAGCAAAAAAGATCTCGAGATTACACGAAGACCGAATAGTCGGTGTTGCCGATGCTACCAAGTTGCACGAGGACCCCTCCATTTCAGGAGCATGGGATCTTCTTTTGGTCAACCTACCACACAGAACAGTCGATCTCCTCCCCACTCTGGTTCCACTTCTCGACAGGACCGGTACTTCCATGATCAGAGGCAGAGCTATCGCCGCCGAGTCGGAGATTGAAGATGTCAATGAAGCGATACGAAAGGCACTGCCTCCTAGACTACAGGGCACTCCTGAGCCAACCCTCAGAATCAAGCGAGAATACAGCTCGACACTCAGATTATGCTCATTCGAGGCTTGGATAGGCCCCGCGCCGTAGGCAGACTTATTTCGATAGAGTCAATGAATAATCATGGTTCTGCCTCAATTAATAGCGGAACTCATTTGTCATGGCTTTTTCTTTGCCCTATTCGGAGGAACGGGCACCACATCAAAACCACCCACGAAACTAAGCTCCCCAACCCAGAGGAGATCGAATCAACTCATCAACTGTGCAGTTGAAGGATGCAACGCACTTACATTCAGATCAACCGATTACTGTTGGAGACACCAGGATGAACCCCCATTGGACCCCGAACCAGATCCTGAACAGGAACCCAACTGGTGGGAGGACAATCAAGGTGAATGAGTGGCGCCCCGACCGGGATTTGAACCCGGGTCGCAGCCTCGACAGGGCTGCATGATAGGCCACTACACCATCGGGGCTTGGAGCCCTACGACGTGGGTTCTCTTTTTCAACCTTTGAGAGGGTATTGTTCATCACCCTCCTGCGTCTTGGATGTGTATGGAGGGTCCGAAACTGGTCATTGACGTCATTGATAATGGCGGTCAGTGGACCCATAGGGAGTGGAGAATGCTCAGGTATCTAGGGGTAGATACCAAGATTTTACCAAATAACACGCCTCTCTCAGAGTTACGGAAGGTCGACGGACTAATCCTATCCGGTGGCGCGGCTCGAGTAGGCCTCACCGGTGAGCTAGGCAACTGTGCAGAATATCTTACCTTGGATATCCCGATTCTTGGAATTTGTGCCGGTCACCAGTTTATGGCCGGACATTATGGGGGGAAGTCAGGCGAAGCACCCAAACCCGAGTTCGGGGCGGCTACAATCTCCCTAATCGGAGATGGCGGCATCATATTCACCGGCACTCCAGCCGATCAAACTGTATGGGAGAGTCACAATGATGAGGTTATCGAGGTCCCCAGTGGATTCTCTGTCACTGCCAGAAGCGACTCATGTGAGGTTCAGGCAATGGAGAACTCTGATGGAGATAGATTTGGGCTCCAGTTCCACCCAGAAGTGAATGACTCCGAGTACGGACGAGTCATGTTCCAGAACTTCGTGAAAGTCTGTGAAAGGGCTAGAAGCAGTGTTTGAGACATAGGACAGATTGAAGAAGGACCGTAAAGTCGCCGGCCCGATGGCGAGCGAGGCAGAGAACATAGTGAACCACAAGTGCCGTAAATGCAATCGTACGGATAGGAGAGCTTGGAACCCATCCGAGCCACCCCAGTGTAACCACTGCGAATCGAAGATGGATCCATTAGAGATCAGATACAAGTGCCTCAGATGCGGACATCTGACTTGGATCGAAGCAGGATCCACAGGAAAGTCATGTCACAAGTGCGGATACAGAGTTTTCGCCAAACCCAGAAGCCAAGGTAGGCCACATAAGACTTTGAGGGCCATTTAGGATTTCATACTCTCTCAGGACGTCCTTTTTGACCTAGCTTAGCGCTTACTTCAAGACCCTGCTCTCCCACCAATAACCATGCCCAGTTGGTTGGAGTCATTCTCACCGAAGACTTTCGACGACCTGGCCATGCCAAAAAGAATCAGAGGTGCGCTTTCCTCTTCATCTGTAACCGCTGATCCCCCACACCTACTTCTAACCGGTCCCGCGGGAGTAGGAAAGACAGCCGCATGGAAGTTAGTTGCCCGACAGATACTAGGTCCCGGCTGGAAATCAACCACCCACGTCTTACAATGTAGGGATCTTGCGCGTCAGTCAGGTGCAATGGCAAAGTTCGAGGACTTTCTAAGGCCCGGGGGTTCGACAGATACTCTGGCTGGTAGGACAAGCCTTGACGCATTCGACAGAGGAATGGCCGTGCGATCTGAAGGAGACAAGGCTCCTGCGGGCTTTGAGACCATTCCCGAACCAGGTAGCATCCCCGTCAGTAGATTGATTGTCCTAGAAGACGCAGATCACCTAGGCTCAATCAGACAGGCCTATCTTCGTAGAATGATGGAGAAGGTGGGAAACGCCTCTAGATTCATTCTAGTAGCCAGAGCGCCTTCGCGAATCATCGATGCCCTGAGATCAAGAAGCAGGATGATTAGGATTCCAGCTACAGATAGGGAACAAATTGTGCAAACCCTGGCTTCCCTAGCAGAAATATCCAACTCAAACGCTACACAGGAAGTAATTGAGGACGTTGCCTACATATGTGATGGAAATCTCAGAAAAGCCATATTCACCTTAGAAATGTTAGATTCTAGGAATCTGGGGGCTGATAGATCGGCTGTCCATAAACTGGTACAGGCGACTACCCTTCAGGCCGGAAGGTACCTGGTGGAGCTAGCTCTCAGAGGCAGAGTCGTTGAGTGGAAGTGGGAAAACAAGGGAGGAAGGAGGAAGAGAACCCTAGTGGGGGCATTAGCGGAGATAGACCGTCTGATGAATGAACACGGATTAGATGCCGATGATGTAGTACAACAGCTACACGGGGTACTGGTAGGTAGGAGACTGTCTATACCAGACCCCCTCAGAGACAATCTTCTAGATGCTCTTGCTGAATGCGATACCAGCCTGAAGAGCTCTATGCACGCTCGCGTACCATTGGAGAGATTCTTACATCGAACAGCCGAAGCAGGAGAGCTCCACGGCCTAGCATTCACCTAATCAAGCAAGTCCTCGAGGTGGCGGGCGCGGCAGGATTCGAACCCGCGGTCCCTGGCTTAGGAGGCCAGTGCATTATCCAGGCTATGCTACACGCCCGTCTCTCGCAAAGCCTACCCCTCAAGAAGTCTAGCGACAAAAATCCCCTCTTTGGACCTCTATCATCCGATGCCATGAAGCACCATGGGCTCCACGCTTGCATATGGAAGGACCTCTGTCTCCTCTGCCTACTCCATATGGTGAGGAGAGCGGTTTCGGAGCAAAGAATGAGCGAGCACTATCGAGGATGATAGCTAGGAGAGACGCCGGGAGGAGGTTTTGGACATGGCTCTCTTCGATCCGTACCACGTCGGAGATTAGATTGACATTACCCGCAATAGCAACCGTGTCGTGTGCAGTTCTTCTTGTGGATTGGGAGTATTCATCGATTGAGATCAGTATCGGTCTTTTCACTGTAATTTCAATACTTTATGTACCCACTAACATGGCCTCTTGGTTCTCTTCCATGGTTGCTAGAGACAGACTGTCACTTACTGTAGAGGGACACAAGTCGAAAGGATCCTATCCTGGCTCGGAGAGGATAATCAGCACACTGAGGGACAGGGGGATCAGAGAGAGGCTAAGGCTAGCATCGGCTATCCTTGGGGGTGCCTCTCTCTATGTGGTCCTCAGGCTAAATCCAGGTACTGTACTAGCACCATCTCTGATCGCATCTGGGGCCTTCTTTGGGACAGTTTGCATTCTAAACTCTCTAAAGCTAGAGGGAAGCATGCCTATGAGGTCCAATGACTTCACACTCCTTTCCCTCCATGCCCCCACTCTTCACGATAGTATATTGAAATCGGTTCTCACCGACTCACTGAAGGCGCATTTAGATCCGGAGACTAGTGATCTTTGGGATGAATGGATGGACTCGTTAGAATTTAGTGTTAGAACAGGCCAAACCCCCCGAACAGCGGTAGAGCATGTCTTACAGTCCATCCACTGGGAACAGAGAGGGATTATCGACAGGAACAGACTTGTCTCAGAGGTGAAGTCCGTCTTCAAAATCGCGGCTACAGACTCTCTTTTTGACAGTTCAAACAAGTTTAATGCATCATCTCTAAGAAAGCTCCTAGCCCATACACGAGCATGGGAGCCAGGCTTGTTCAGACTGATAGATAGACTCCATGACTCCGTTGCAGGTCTGCAGGGAGAAGACTTCGAAAAATGGAGACTAGACCTAGATCTCCCACCAAGGTGCTCTGAAGGCCAGGGAGAGTTGTTCGTCATGCTTCATAATCACACGGGCCAAACTAAAACAGTAGAGCTTGACATAATTGTAGCAAAGGGAGAACCAGCATATCAGAGCCTTAGATTAAGCGCCCTATCAACCCCTCATCCTAGTAAGAGTCTGGGTGATAAAGCAGATAAAATCAGTAAACTAGTGACAATGCTGGAAAGAGCCGTAGTTTTGTGGATTGGAATAGCATGGCCCGACTCAGAATCTGGTCCTCACCCGGTACAAGTTACGCTGAAGGGAGAGACAGGAGAAACACTGTCTTCCATGGTGGTCCAAACCTCTCTAACTACAGGTGTGAACCCAGAGAGCGCCGCAGTTCGAATGACCGAGGCCTCTGAAGCGGTCAGGAGAATAGCTATTCCACTGAGTGATAGGCAGAATTAGCCGATAAGTCAGGAGCGTCATGTTCATCATACCTCCCCCATTGGCAAGTACCGATAGTGATGGAGTCTTGGGACGTCTTAGTACTCGGAGAGGGTCCAGCTGCCCTAAGAGCTGCCATAGCCGCATCCGATGCTGGAGCAAGGCCTCTGTTGGTATCCAGCTGCTCCGTCGGGGCTGCTTCCGGATTTCCTCCTATATCCGGATTCTCTGCTTCATTGAATGAAACATCTCCTTCTTCACACATACAAGATACCATTTCAGCGGGAGGGGATGGTACCGACAAGGAGGCCGCTACTCGAATCTGCTCATCAGCAGTAGAGGCGCTATCCGAGCTAGAGAGATGGGGCTTGGTGCTGAGGAGGTCCCAGGACGACCTTCCCCATCTAGCAGATATATTCGGCCATACGTTCCCAAGAGTAGCAGGTTGTGGAGATAGTACCATCAGAGAGGTAACTAGAACCCTCGAAGAGCAGACAATGAAGAGGGCAATTAATAGAAAGTCTGACTTACTTCCTGTAGCACTTGTTATGGATAACAAACAAGCCCGAGGAATTATTGCTTTAGATATCGAATCAGGGAACCTAATTCCAATACAAGCCAAGACCATTATCATCGCATCTCAGGGATATCACGGGATATGGAATGCTCCTTCTCAAGGCCATGGAAATGGACTTGCTATATCCAATTCCGCGGGTATCTCTCTCAGAGGAATGGCAAATGCGCCAATGTACGCCCTGACAATTTCAGGAGTGGGAATGGTCTTGCCGATGGACATCCTTGGCTCAGGTGGAAGAATTAGGAAAGTGTCCGGTGAGGATGCGAGCCCTCTTGAGGTAATTGAAGGAGAGCCATGCGTGCTAGATATGAGGTCTATGGAGAGATCAGCAGATGGCTGGTTCGAGAATACCTCTTCAAAGGTACTTGACAGAGTTGGACTGGATATCAGAAACGAAGTATTGCCTATATCACCTAGAATAGTGTCTACGACAGGCGGCATTCCAGTTGATGATCATTGTAGGGCGACCTTTGATTCTGGAAAAATGTGGTACACGGGACTCTATGCCGCGGGCCGCTCTGCATACACCGGAATGCATGGCCTTTCCCCACTCCCCGGGAATCTAATCATGGAGGAGGTAGTCACGGGAGCAGTGGCTGGAAAGCATGCAGGTGAGTGGTCAAAGGACTCCCAATTTGGAGGCCATAAAATGATTGATGAGGCACTTTCCGAATCACAGAAGAAGATCGACCAGATGTTCTCCTCCGAAGGTAGTCCAGTAGGACACGTAGCAAAGGCCCTCTCCTCAGCAATGAGAATAGTGGATGGAAGCGGCGAACAATCATCCATGGCAATAGCACAAGCCAGCATCAACGAAATCGCAAGCCTTGGAATCAGAGTGACAGACCCATCAAGACGAATGAATACAGAGTTAGTTACAGCACTTCACGTAGAGGGACTGCTGTCCCTAGCCATGTTAATATCCTCTAATGAGGAAGAAGAATGAGCGAAGAAAAATCTATCTTCACTAGAATTATCGAGGGAGAGATACCCTGCTTCAAAATATTTGAGAATGAGTATGTATACTCATTTCTGGACATCAATCCAGTATGTCCGGGACATGTTCTTGTAATTCCCAAGGAACCAGCCTCATACCTGCACGAGCTATCTCCCGAATCTTCCTCAGAACTGGGCAAGGCACTGCCCAGAATATGCAAGTCCATAATCGAAATCACCGGAGCAAGTAATTATAATGTAATACAAAATAATGGCTCTGAAGCTGGACAGACCGTTTTTCATGTCCATTTCCATATTATCCCCAAATACCCCGAATCAACTCATAGCTTTACGTGGAAAACAGTGAAATTAGACAAGAAAGCAGCTCTAGAGCTATCTCAAAAGATATCTGATAACATAGAATAGAATCGGTGCTTTCTCAACTGAGACCCCGTCTGTGCATACTGTGAGTGACGCAACAGGGGCACCGGACATCGATCCAGTACTGTCCAGCGGAGCACTAAAAATAAATCCGAAAAAACTCAATAAAGTACCTTGGGATCATACTGGAGATCATCCAGGAAGTAAACTGGCATGGTCAGTGATAAAGTCACTAGCCAAACTTTCGAAGTACTATCTTTTCAGATCAGTAGAGGAGGAGTCTCCTGCCGAATGTGATGGAGGGAGGATTTATGCTTCAATACATATCAATGGCTTGGTAGACCCTCTATCGATAATCCTCTCTCAGGAAAAGAGGCCAATAACGATGGGAAGGCATGACCTAGCAACAATGCCCTTCATTGGTTGGTTAACCAGAAGAATGGGCAATCAACCAGTTATCAGAAGAGCAGAACAGAGATCGGGTGTCTCAGACCAAGACTTCGCCAAGGCGATCAATCACAGAACACTACTCACAATGTCCCATTGTATCTCGGGGGGACACGGGGCGGTCGTGATGCCCGAAGGTAAGTCCCATCAAGACTCCAAGCTACACAAACTCAGGACAGGTGCGATGAGATTTGCCATAAACGCCTCATCAATAGCCTCCTCGAAGGGATTGCCAAGCCCAGTTATCCAACCCGTGGGACTACATTTCAGATGCCATCACTGGTTTAGGACCGATTTATTTGTAGAATACCCAGAACCTATCCAGATACCCACAGTTAACTCTGATAATTATTCTCAGAGCCTCAATGAAGGAACATGGATGGAGCCTCCCGAGGATATGGTAAGAGGGCTGAGGGACGAGCTGCAAGATAGATTATCGGAAGTCACCCCCGAGGCTCCGGACTGGGAGACATACAGAGCTTGGCATCTGTTAGCACACCTTAGGTCAAGACAGGATAAATCCCCCCTCGAGTCATTCTCACAAGAGGTGATGGCTACGAGGAAAATACGTGAAATTATGGTAGATAGGGATGACTCAGATCTAATTGAAGATGCAAAGAAAGCCTCAACAATTTTACATTCCCGAGATCTAGATGCAAGGTCTTTATCAGAAGACAATTCCTTGAATAAAAATCCAGAAATATTTAGAGGATTCTTGGGGCTGATCTTGATGGCGCTGGCCTCTCCCATTTCTATACCCTCCACAGGAATACAAACGGTTCTCGCTTGGTATCTAGGTAACAATTCCGATGAAGGAATAGACGCAAGAACAACACATCATATGTTTGCTGTTTTCTTCTCACCTGTGACTTTCTGGCCGCTCTTTGCTTTGCTTTTATCTTATTACTCACTAGAAGGAATGATTGTAGAAACTACGCTATCATCAGTGATTTTCGGAGGCCTGTTAATAATGATAGCAATCCAACTTTCAAACATGTTCATGTTAACAGGATATGATTTTTGGACAGACTACACTGCCTCTAGGAGGAGGATTAACCTAGCAAAAACTGAGGAAGGAATTGAATTCATCGAACTTATTCAGAACATCACTCCTAAACTAGTGGCTCTCAAATAGGACATGCTCTTCCCTTGTACGTGAACAAGAGAGAGGCCGCCGATTCTGTGAGGAAATGGCTACTCAGCGAGAAGCTGGAAGCTAGAGATGTCGAAGACCAGCAAGCCCTTCTTCACATGCATGTCAAGTATCCGCCGAGCAAGAGGGGGCATCTGTTTAATGTGGTAATACCGAAGAATAGAGACTTGGTATTGGTATATTCTGTAACTAGAGTTGACGAGGGCCAGCAAGACATGATGAAGGAATTCTCCACAGTTTCTCCCAACGATTGGAAGAAGTGGCTTCATGATACTAGGCTGGATTTAACTAGAGCAGACTTAGATTGGGTCCTCCATGTGGGAAATAAGGTACAGGATACTCCAGGTCCATTACAGGCATTTAATCTCTCAAGACCGACTTGGTTAGACGGACTTACACAGAATGACTTCATGCATACGATGAGGAGAGTTTGGCTGACCAAGCTCTCCCTAATTCATAGGATAAAGTTCCAATTTGGTACTGGTTCAGGAAAGCCGGGCCCCGTCGACGACTGGAATAAGAAGAAGGGCCAGAAATCATCAAGGAAATCACCAACTTCCCCGAAGCAGCCACGTGAGGTTGATACTGATGAAACCGGCGGTTTTGGCAGAGATTTCGATCCAGCAGATTGGGCATGATATCTTTATTTTCACCAGATACAGACTGACCGCAATCCGTGCAGGTTAAGTATGAAACATTTCTAAAAGTGCTGTAGCTAATCACCGGGTGGTCACAAGTGAGCAGAACAAAGAAGAGAAGTAGCGTTGCAATGGTTCTGTTAATGGTAGTCAGTTTATTCGCTGGCCTTGGAGTTTCAAATGTATCTGCTAGTGAGGTAGTAATGACGGATGCCATAGAGGTAACTCCAGGCGGTGCATTCAGCGACAGAATGGTTTCAATCGATGCCGACTCACAGGGAAATACCCACTTTATCTGGAGCAGAAATACACAACATCTCTACTACAAGATGCTTGATGCTAGGGGAGAAGTACTAATTGATGATACAAAAATATCCAACGCAGGAGCCCATAGAGCGTGGCATCCAGACATCAGAGTCGACAATGACGACATGGTACACGTTACTTGGACGGACAAAGCCGGACAATGGACGATAATGTACACCCTACTAGATCCTTCTCTGGACGACCAGAATGGTGATGAGACAACAGATTCAGCCATCACCATAGTCAATGATTTCGAAGTTTCGTCTCATCCACAGAATAGAGATTGGCCAGCGATTGACATTGACTCTGATAATGACCCGCACATAGTCTGGCAGGATTCATATGAGCCTCTAGATAAATTCTACCAACAACCACAGATTTACTATGCCATGCTTGATGCTGATGTAGTTTCTAGAACCGTTGAATTCGCTGTGGGAGAGACCCTACTCACGCCAATTATAGGGCACAAAGGCCACCCAGATATCGCAATCGATTTAGATGATTTCGTACAGGTCGTATGGGACGATACCAGAGGAGGTAAGGTAGAGATGGTGATTCCAATCGATACCTCTGGATCTATGCTAGCAGAGTGGGCAGATATGTGTGTTGTATTCTATGGTGGAAATTTCGTCAGTGGGTCATATTTCCAAGGTCTAAAACCCCTTCTAGTCAGAGCTAACATGACAGTTTACGAGACTCTCTATGGGATCGGAGGACACACTAGCGTATCAGCGGCAACATCCGGCAATTGTGCCACGGCGTTTGCAACAGGAGGAAGCGGCTCTCAAGGGCCAAGAAACACCGCTCTAGGACTAGTTCCCGGTGATGACAGTGGAGGAATCAGAAAGCTCAATGGAGTGATAATGAACGGCGGCGCCCTGACCATAAACTATGACGGAGGGGGCGTTGGGTCAGAGTCTTGGGGTCCCTCAAGCACGTGGGCTTGCCTTTCGTGGAAAGATGCTCAAGGAAACGTACCTGGAAACCCCCCAACACAGCTCGACCACAAGTGGAATCCCAATGCCACGAAGATAGTAATTCCAGTCTCAGATGAACCGCCATATGACGGTACTTCCTGGGACTCCCAAGATACAAACACCATACTAGAGGCTCATGACGCATGTGTGAATGCAGGGGTTATACCCACTCCTCTATGGGCTCAGAGCAATGAAGACGTTGGGTCTTCAATGAAAGATTTGGCACAATGTCCGAATGGGATTGTGAGCTCCTCCTCATCCAGAAACTGCCCAGGTACCTCAGTCAGACTCACCAACGCAGGCGGGCAAATGTACAGCTTCCCAACAGGAGCCTCAAGCGCCGCAGAGCTACAACTCATGGTAGAGGCCTTGGTCTACTTAGCCACCAATAATTCAAGAGAGATTTTCATGACAGTTCTAGATCCAAAATCCCTGTTAGATAGTCCCCCTCCTGGCTGGCAAAAGGGAGATTCTGGAACTGTTGTAGATACTCAAGCAGATACCTACACAGAAGATCTGGGCCCCTCGCTAGACTCCCTAGGATATGGTCACTTGGTAGTGGTAAACGATACTAGAATTACATTAAACGATGCTTTCAGCCTACATCCTTCAATCGCTGTAGATACATCAGGCAACACTCATGTCGCGTGGATGGACGGTAGAGCATATGGATTTGAAATAGATGTTAATTATGAGGTATATTACACCAGATTAAGACTCCAGGGAGTCGGAGAGTGGGATGGTGTAGAGGAAGGCCTTCCTTCCTTCGGTATCAAGCAAATTACTGACTCCGCAATATCCACTGTCGAGGGACTGGGAGGAATCGACTCAAACAGACCGTACGGGGCCAACTCTCACATGCCTGCAATTCTGACTGACGACTTCGACAACGTTCACTTATCTTGGTTAGACAACAGCAACGCTAGTCAGATGGAGACAGTAATGTATGCCAGACTCAACCATACTCACAATTCGCACCCAGATGGATTCCCTTTGAACTCTCTTGCAACATCTGTTCTTGACGAGTGGGAGGTAATCCCAGTGACTTCATGGTCTTCCAACAAGCTCGGACCAAACTCCCCGGCCTCCCCAGACCTTGGCCAAGCACCCGCCTTCGCTAACGACCTAGGAAGTGGTGCTCATATTTCTTGGTCCGACGACCACAAGTGCTCCGATGAAAACAACGGTGGGAAATTCACTATATGCTATGTTCATATTCTAACTGGCCTGGTTGACATCTCTCTAGGTGAAACCGAGACATATTATCACACCATCCAGCCTAGTGGACAGACTACATTCAACATGACGATATCCAATCCAACTCCAGGACCCCCAGATTTGGTTTCTGATACTTTCTACGTATCAATGGAAGGAGTGCCAAATAACTGGAGCTCGACACTGTTCTTCGCAACGAACCACACTCCGATATTCCCCTCCACGCCCATCTTCTTGGAGGGGGGAGAGTCTGAACCTATCTATATGAGAATAAGATCACCTACTATTTACCAAGCCGATGAAGACGAGCTCGCAACAATTGTCCTCTCAGCATTATCCGAGAAGGATCCAGCCATCAGGGATGAGCAAATCACACTCGTCCTAATGGACGTGGTACATGGAATTCAATTAGACACCAGTCATTACCAAGCAGATGTTGAACAAGGCCAAAACGCCGTTTTCTCAATATCTATAACGAATACTGGGAATGTATATGATACATTTGCATTCTATGATCCGACTACGCTTGAGGGGCAGACCGAATGGGCCCTTCCGTTTGGATGGGGTATTTCCTTCCCAACTACACTTTCTCTGGACCCAAGCCAATCAGTCACTAGGAATCTCCAGGTGAGCGTTCCTACCTCCCAAGAGCCAGGAACCTTTGTGATTTATCTCAAAGGATGGTCAACCGGGGAACCCGTACTCTCTGTAGACAGAGGGACATTCGATATTCTGGAACTCTGGGTGAACGTATCAGTTAGGACTACAGGAAACATCGTCTTCCAACTCGGAGAAACAACCCAACACGTTCTTCCCGGAGAATGCTCATCATTCGATGTTGACGTTACTAAGCATTTTACTCCTGGTCACCTGATTTTCAGTACTCCCGGGGGCCCCGATGAAAGACCCCCCGAGATTTCAGAGAATACATGGAGGTACGATAACTGGGTAGTCGATCTTGACTTCAGTAATGCTCCCGGAGGAAATGGAATTCCTGATAACGCCCCAAGATACTGGTCTCAGATAGGAACTCCACAGACAGTCACTGCCCTAATGTGTGCTCCCTACAACGCTACTGCCGGACTTGGTACTTCCGTCTCATTCCGTGCATATCTCGAAGGCGCCCCTCAGGTCAGTGACAACGTTGTCCTATTGACAAACGTGATTCAAGTATACGATCTAGAGGCCACCGTTCCGGATACAATTCTATCCCTGCATCCAGGACAGGAATTTGAGATGCCAACTACCATAGATAATATCGGTAATGGGCCTGATAGATATGATATGGCTATCCAATCAATAACGGATTCAGAAGGCTACACTCACGTATGGGATATTGACATTCCCAGAGTCTTATTCGATGAATTAGATAGAGACCAATCACAGGAAATCCCAATCATCATCAGCGTACCCGAGAAGACTCTTGCGGGGCAGTATACCATTGTTCTAGAGGTAATGAGTGAAGAGGAATACGATGGTACCAAGCTCAGGGATCTGATCACCCTCCAAGTGGAAATAATAGAGTTCCATGACATGAGAATAGTACTCGATCCCGCGGTCGAAAGTAAAATCAAGACCACCGCGCCAGGGCGAACAGTTAGATTCATCATGAACATCACCAACTTTGGTAACGTACCTGACGCTCCTACTCTGCACAATCACACTATCGATGCCGCAGGAGAGTGGGATCTCCAGCCCGGAATGAACCAACTCGACAAGTGGCAAATCAGATTCGCCCTGTTAGAAGGATTCGACTCAGAGTTCCCAATAGAGAAGAACTGTATAGAACTCACAATGGATGATCCGATTCCAATAAATGAGTGCTTCGTAGACGCTGTCACCAACTCACTTACCCTCCCAGAGATGCAAGCCTACACCACACTGAATATCGTTGCAATAGTCGATATTCACCCAGAAGCCACACTGGCAGATAGGGAGATAGGAATCAAGGTAATGTCGAAATTTGGTTCTAGCGAAGTAGATGGGGATCACGATGAAACACCCAGTTGGGAAGACTCCTGTACATTGGATTCGAATGGTGACGGATTACCCGACAACTATTCCCCCAACTGTGATACTAATGAGCAAATAGTGGAACTCAGACTCAGAGCTCCTGACTTAGAGATATACTCCGTCTCGGCCGATGAGAACCGAGGGTCAGTTGGAGACATGTTGTCAGTCAATGTCCAAGTAAGAAATATTGGAAACGCACACGCAACAGACGTCAATATCGTCCTGTGCTCTGGACAGAGCGAATCTGATATCAAGAAGAACGGTTGCAAGGAAGAGAATATTGCATACAGGCAGACAATTGAAGCAATAATGCCCTCGGAAGACCCAGACCCTCCGATAATAACCCTGCTGTATATGGTAGAGGCTGGCAGCCATGATATCGTGGTAGTATTAGACCCGGATAATCTTGTAGTCGAGACTGATGAAGATAACAACGTACAAGCAGTCAGCGGAAAGATGGGGTCTGACCTTGGCATTCTCGATGTTGGTGTGGAGGCCATAGTACAATATTCAGTTCCCGCAATTATACTGGGAGCAACCTTTGCCCTCTTCGGGGTAGTGGGGGTTGTCATGTACGGCAGAAGAATGGAGGCTTTACAGAGGTTCCAAGAGAAGAGCAGCCTACTAGCTAACCTTTCAGACGACGATATGACATTCTGATTACTTGACCATCCACCAGGGAAGTGGCGTATTATCCGTCGCGGCTACGAACTTTCCTTCGTTCACTGCAAGATCTCTGAGTAGACGCTCTCTAAGAGTACTCATCATCTCTTCAGCATCATTTGATCGCATTCTCATACTCTGAGCGAACACATCCAAGTCTAACGGCCTTCTTGGCTGTATCATTAAGGCGTGTGCCAGTTGGCGTTCCTCATAGCTAGCCAGTCCCTCATTCAGACTCGGGGATACCTTACTCATCACATGCTGATGAAGAGCAATCACCGCATCACGCCTTTCATCTATTTTCTCTAGGCACTCGTCCAACTCGGATAGTACTTGCATACCCTCAACTAGGGGAATACTCCTCCTGGTCCCTAATTGTGAGACTAAACCATCAAGCTCCCCAGGGAGTCTAGATGAGAGTCTCAGAGGCCCTCCTCTTGGCATCTTTCTATGCTCTGCTCTGAAAAGATCCGGACCAAGATCCAATCTCAATGAGAATGACTGATTGACTGTGTAGACCTTTCTTGGCGGCCCCCCCTTTTCAGAAGGGATTTTCTCCGATTCAACAAATCCTCCCTCTTCAAGAACCTTCAGATGCTTCATCACAGCCTGCTGACTGACATCTAGCATCTCTGATAGTTGAAGGGGGTAATGAGGCTCCTTAACCAGGAATTTCAGTATATCCCTTCTGGTGGAATTCTCCAATATACTCATAGCGCGCTCAAAATCCACCATTTCTAGTCAACCCGTAGTTGTCTAATCGCCCCTCTTCTAAAAACCCAACTTGAGCATAGTATAATATCACAGCAATAGATGTAGTACCATGGGAGCGGCCAAGACAGTCATGAAGACCCTAATAGTAGTGGTAGGAATTCTATTGATTTTAGCATCATTTGGGGCGTTGGTAGTAGCCAATGAGATTGATAGTAGAGTATCAGAAGACTGTGAGGACACCATGGGCTCAATCGGAGAGGCCATCGGACTCGATGAAGAACAATGTCAGGATGCCAGAGATACGAGAGACAACCTAAGATCGGCCTTCTTGCCATTGAGTGCCATTGGAACCCTTCTAGTTTTAATCCCCATTCTTTCAAATTTCAGGAGTAAGGGTGAGGATTGACAATGTCAAGGACATCATCCGTTGTCCCAGTTTTCCCAGTTCCCATCTTCCTTGTGATCCTCTAATTCAGCGACTTTCCCAAAACCTTGTTTTTCTTCCACATCAGTGAAGGGACTAGGTACCAAATCGGCCTCCACTTCCAAATTTTGTTCCCGATGTAATGATTTGTAAATATCATCAGTAGTCATCAGAGGGGCATGCATATTCACTCCAGCAGAGACACTATTCCTCCTCCATCCAATCAGAGCAAGAATCATACCAATAATTCCGAAAGGCCCTCCTATGCAACATCCCGTAACCATCACCAGTATTGTGACTGGACTACTTTCCAGTATCATAGTTTGAGCTTTTATATCATCCACTAGCCATAAGTTACCCTCTTCAGCATCATTGTAGAGAACATATGTGCCACTTTCCTCAGGAATAAACACCCTTACAGTCCTAAACTGTGGAGAATCAGCCGCAACTTGCCTGTCCACATGCAGGAAACCTGGCTCTATCCACTCACAATCTTCCGAGTCAAGAATAAGTCGAACATCAGGCAATGGAGAACCATCTTCTACAATCCTCATCACAAGATACTCCCTCTGACCAATAATAGAAGTAGACGAGATATTCACACTGATACTTTCGCCAGGAGCGACTACAGCCTCATTAAACTGTGCAGGATCAAGGTACTTCTCACTCTCCTCAGATGCCGAGCTCCATGCTATGGTGGCTGTCAGGAGAAGAAAGAAAGATATCACTGAAATGGTCTTAGCCCATCCCATTACATCCCGGCCCATGGAGTAGCCAAGGGCTACACGCTTTCAGTATTAGTCATCAGTATCCAAGTCCAATACCATCTAGCTTCTCTGGTAGGTAGGTATCGGTAACGAAGTCAAGCCCGTACTTGGCCAACGACTGTTGTTCGGCCTTCTTACCCATTTCCTGCATGAGCTTAATCTGTTCCTGCCACCAACCAGTGTTGAATCTGGGGTCACTTAGCTCAGCTTCTAATGCATTGCTATCCTGTTTTGATAGATCATCACTTGGGAGGTCGTACGCGAGTATGTCGTCAGCTGTTATTCCTAGGTATGTAGCCTCCTTAGTTGCTAGATATTCCGATATATGCGCCGTCTTTATGGCTCCATATGCTATACTGGCGAATATTCTGAAAGACCAGGGGTCACAGTCAGTGAATACTACTATTGGCTTCTTCCATTCATCACTAATTCTTCTCATAATCCTTCTTGTAGATCTAGCAGGTTGTCCCTTCAGATGGATAAGTGCACATCTTGATTCCTCGTCAAAACCATTCTCTATCAACCTATCAAACATACCGCCAGTTTCGATTGCCATCACGAAGTCAATGTCCTCATCAACCAGCTTGAGCTTCTCTTCTTCAACATTGTAAGGCACTCCGTATCCAGAGTCACCTACGTCGTCTCTGCAGTTTATTGTCATCCACTCTCCTCTTCTGTTCTTCTCTTCAACAGTAATATTGCCAATAATTCTCGCACCGTCTTCCTCAGGCCTTAGTTTGAAATCCTCTCTCAGACACTTGGTTACTATCTCTAGATCCTCAGCTAGATTATTACTTTCATTTTGTGAGCCAAATTTACCGTTTCCCCAGCCCTCAGAGATGTAGTACATTTCTCTTAGCGTGGAAGACTTCCCAGAATCAATCATCTCTTCAATGAATTCTGTAATGTGGAGAGTCCTCAACAGCTGTCTGGCAGAGCCCAACTTAGTTGCATCCCTAACAGTCTTACCTTTTCCATACTTGAAGACTCCAAGTCTGTTATCAAAAGAGATATTAGTTTTTGACCTGACAGGAAGAGTCATCCTCGGCGGCTCGCCCCTCTGCATTCTGTTATGCATCTCAGCCGCTACCTGATGTAGTGAGTCTACTACCTGTTCCCTGCTCTTTCTAGTCGAGTCACTCATTGTTCATCACCTTCCATTCCGAACCAATCAGTATCAGCAGAGGGGGATAAATCTACAACATTAGGACCTCCGAGCTCATTATTATCGATATTGGGAAGGACCTGAGAAGCTTCCATATCGGTTCTTACAGAAACCCCTCCATTATCTCTAACCTCCTGAACTGCGGCTTCCAATGCCTCAGTCTTGCGTTGCTCTTCTAATAACGCCTCGTCCATCTTAGTTGCCCCGATAATCTCACCATTCCCTCTGAAGAAGATATCCGCTTCATTCCAATCTCCCTTAGATAGACCAGATATGCCAAATTCCAGAACAGTAGAAGTCCCTGGATCTAAAGTGTCCAACCTCCAAGCCCACAGCCCTCTCGCTTCCTTCCTTCCGCCCTTTGGGTTGTACTCCATCGAGGTTCCATAACTTTCTGGCCATTTGGCCAGTATCGTATACGCCCTGGCTCTAGCAGTGTAGTTGTGTATGGTTATCGAACACATGGAAAGACGTCTTTCTTTATCCCATGAGAGTACTTCTTCTAGGAAGACAGCATTCATAATCTGCGTTATTACAGGTGCCAAATCAGGCTCTTCTCTACCAAGTAATTCTGATGACTTCTTAGAAATTTCAGGGAGAATTATATTCACGAGCTCGAACTTTTCCTTGGCTTTCTTTCTCTGGGAGTCCTTCTTTAGATGATTTTTGAGGCCTCGGCCTACTTCCAGCATCGCCTTCCTGATCTCCTCAAATACCTCCTCATTGTAGGAGACTGCCTCCTTTGCTTCACTAGTGAATTGAACATTGGTTGAAGCTAGGTGTATTAGAACAGCAGCCGGCCCCTTTGGAATTCCAGTACCGCCCGGTTGTTCCAAACCATAATTTTTCCAATTTACCGCCTCGAGGGATTTGGTTAGTAGGCACCCACCCTGTTGGTACATCAGAGGAACCCTGTTGGCAAATCTCAGAATTTCTATCGGGCCATCAGAAGTAAGATCTCCTCCGAAAACCAAGCCAACTTCAACTTGGAAAGGATTACCCTGGCTTACCGAGGGACTCCTCGTTACAGTAGATGCAAAGCGAGAATCTATCGCCTTTGACAGTCCCTTCTTAATCAGCAGGTCTTCGATTGGAGAGAGGCAGTCCATGGGTGGCTTGAGTAACTTAACAGTCTGAAAAGCACTAATCATCGTCTTCGCTTCTTCTGCTTTGATTCTCTTTGGAGTTCTTCCCTCTTCCACTTCTGCCATTGCCAGTATTTCCTTAGCCGCCCTTGGGCTGACTCCTGAGAAATTATGCTTTAGGAATGAAGTCATCTTCCTGTCATTGGCCTCTCTTAGCATTCTTTGCAATGTACCAAGCTGTATTCCATGAGGGTGTGGTTTGATTTCCTCGACTACCCTGGGTAGTTTGTTACTGGTCCTAACCCAGTCTCCCTCTTCTATTACAGAGCCCTCTCTATCCAACACAACCAGCGATATTGAAGCATGGGGATTGACAATGGATGTCATTCTGAGATATTGAAATACAGATTTTTTTCCTCTCTGATACTTCGCCTTCATTTGTGTCTTTATCCTTAGGCCATGGGAAACCTCATTTCCAGTTTTATCATCTATCCATATGTCTCTCTTCTCGCCAGATTTAATCGCCTTATTCTTCTTAGTATCCACACCAAGATCAACATATACCGCCGAAGAATCACTTTTTATTTTCGAGACTACATGAGTCTTTGAGCCCGTAGTTAGTTGGCTGTACATAACAACTCCAGTTATCCCTATGCCCTGTTGTCCCCTTGTCTGTCTTATGGCATGAAACCTGGAGCCTAGAAGAAATTTTCCGAATACATTCTCAATTGCATCCCTCGGTATTCCCGGACCGTTATCCTGTGTGATTAACTCTAGCTCATCCCCTTTCGTTCTTCTTATTTCTACTCGGATATCGGGTAGAATTCGAGCCTCTTCGCACGCATCAAGAGAGTTATCTACCGATTCTTTGACAGCTGTAATCACAGCTCTTGGTAGAGTATCGAAACCAAGGAAATGCTTATTCTTCTCGAAGAACTCACTTATTGATATCTGCTTTTGCTTACTTGAAATTTCTTCTGCCTCATTCATACGAATCACCCCATCAGGTCCTCCCAATTACCCAATGTAACGGGGCCTGCTTATGGTTGCATGAACCCGCACACTGATACCTATTGAATGATACTGATTACACACTCACAAAAACCATGTTTCTAAACATGAAGTCAATTTCCAAATGACGCTAAATGACACTACCTTATATGTGTTGTAAAATATTTGATACAGTCTTTGATAACCTAAACTGAAATCGACCCGCTATGAATAACCGTGTTACTATGATGACAATGCTAGTGATTGCCAGCTTGATGGCATCTCCCATAGTCGTCGCAGACGATACTCAGGACATACCAACGAACGCCCAGAACACCGGAATGCACGACTCACTAGTAGCGGCTCTGTCGCATGCAGGACTCGTATCCGCATTGCAGGCGGATGGACCATTCACTGTCTTCGCACCAACTGACGATGCCTTTGCAGCCGCAGGAATTGATCTCTCTACATTCGATACCGATGAGGAGAACGCAACCCTCAGCGACATACTACTGTATCACGTAGTCAGCGGCTCAGTTGCCGCCTCAGACGTTACTGACGGAATGTCTGCCGAGGCACTCAACGGCGATGACCTATCGTTTACTGTGTCTGATGGATCAGTCATGGTAAATGATGCAACAGTCACTACAGCAGATGTGATGGCTTCGAACGGAATAATCCATGTAATCGACAAGGTCCTAATGCCTCCAGCAGATTTGGCAGATATCCCAACAGTAGCCCAGGGAACGGGAATCCACACCTCCTTGGTTGCCGCTGTAGTTCAGGCAGAGCTCTTGACAACCCTACAGGGCGACGGGCCATTCACGGTCTTCGCTCCAACAGACGACGC
>CEWO01200428.1_pt1 | contig 25387 bp, 23 predicted proteins | sample 361561 | NCBI WGS metagenome assembly CEWO01 (sample SAMEA2623627, study PRJEB7988) | marine metagenome | isolation source: saline water (ENVO:00002010), including
TTTTTTTTATTCATTCCATTATAATATTCTGTTGTATCGTAAAAGTAATTTGAATAGTGTGTTAGTTATGAAAAATATTTCTTCTTTTTATTTTTCGATTTTAGTTATTACTTTTACTTTATTTAATGTGGCTCTTGGAGCAATTGTACGTGCAACTGGTTCAGGTGCTGGCTGTGGTATTTCATGGCCTTCTTGTAATGGAGAGTTATTAATCTCAGGTCAAAATGAATCTGAACTTATTGAATATATGCATAGATTGACTAGTGGTTTCAATTTAATATTAGTTTTTTTACTTTTATATATTGTTTACAAATATTTTCGTGAAAATACTAATGCATTGAATTTTGCAATTGCATCTGCCTTATTTATAATTTTAGAAGCTATTATTGGAGCGATCATAGTTCTCTTTCAATGGGTTGCAGAGGATGCATCAATAGCACGAGCAATTATAGTTCCTTTTCATCTAATCAATACTTTTTTCTTAATGTTTTTTTTAGTTGGAGTTCCTTGGTCATTAAAACAAGAAGATAAATTAACTTTAAATTGGAAAAGTTTATTTGCTAATAAATACTGGAAACAATTTTTTATTGGTATTTTCTTTTTCTTTCTACTTAGTATTTCTGGTGCAACAAGTGCTTTGGCTGATTCATTGTTCAGTCTAGGTGATTTAAAATCCGAATTGATAGCAGATTTTTCGTCACGTTCACATTTATTAACTAGATTACGTATATTGCACCCAATCATAGCAATTATTACAGCAGGTTATTTAGTTTTTTATGCAAGAGAAATTATAATTAAGGTTAGTGCTTCAAATACGAATCAGCTTCTTTTTAAAATTTTATGCTGTTTATTTATACTTGAATTTATAATTGGTATATTTAATGTAGTTCTTTTAACTCCAATTTTATTTCAAATTATACATTTATTATTTGCTCATTTTGTTTGGATCACTTTGACGATTTTTATATTTGAAGGATTAAAAAATCGAGGAATAGAATAGCGCGTTTATGTTGCTATTTTTTTTCTACTAATATTTCCCATACATTATCTATTGGAGGAGCAAAACTACATTGCATTCCAGACTGTGCTGCAAGTGGAACAATAAATTTTACAATGGTTTCATGTTCAGTTAAAAATAGATATTTAAAGGTATTTTTTTCGCTATTTAGTAAATCTTGTACTTTCTGAATTTGTGTCGGTACTTCCAGTGATTTGAGATTAATTTTTTCAGTTTTCATTTTCCTCTACTTACATAAGGCGAGTAATTATTTTGGAGCCTATGAATGCACCTATAAATAATGCAAAAGCAAAAACCCAGCCACTTATTGCTAAAGAAGGGATAGATGAAAAGAAAGCACCAATCGTACATCCAATAGCTAAACCTGCACCATAGCCCATAAAAATACCCCCAAAAAATGATTGCATGTATCTTCTAATGGATTTAGAAATTCTTAATTTAAATTCATCAGCAAAAAATGCTCCTGAAAATGAACCAACTATAATACCCGCGTTTAGAAAAAAATGATTATGTGCAAAGAAGTTACCCTTTACCATGTCTGGTAAGGCGCATCCCCCCATTTCAGCAATACCTTTTAGTGATGGAGTGGCAACTCCAAACATTTCACCAATCGTTGCTCCCCATCGAGAAATTTCGCCCACAACCCCTAAAGGGCTAAATCTAATAAAAACAAAAATATTAATAATACTTAAAACAATTGCACCGATTGCAGGGCTCCATCCATTTTTAAAAATTGCCTTGTATGCAGGTAATAAGCTGTGTATTATGCCTGTCTCAGAATCTTCTTTTTTCTGTTTGTCACTGTCCATAATTGGAATATTAAATTTTGGTACAGAGGATTCTATCTTTAAGATTCCTAAATAACAAATTGCTAGCATAACTAAACTCAATAATATTGCAAAGGTATAACCAATCTCGTTTGGCAACCAAGATAATGGATCGTTTTTTATCGAAAGATCCCACCACCAATTCCATGAATGATTTAACAGCGTAGTACCAATAATAATACCAATCATTGCAACCCAAGAAGTTAAATAGCCTTCTCCCATTCTATACAAGGATCCTGAGACACATCCGCCAGCGACAACCATTCCAATACCAAAAAGGATGCCTCCAATTAAAGTTGCTATACCAACAGGGAGAATATTGGCATCAGTCGGAATACTCAAACCGTTAGGTGAGGGATAAATTGTTGACATAATCATTGAAAAACCTAAAATTGCAACAACAAGACCAAGAATTATTCCTTTCATTGTTGCGCCTTGTTTCATTAAAAAAAGATCTCGAAAACCTGAAGCAAAACACAGCCTGCTGCGTTGTAAAGTAAATCCAACAGATAGACCAATAATCCAAAAAACTTGGAACGTATTTCCTAAATTATTTGCTAAAACAAAAATTATACATAGTGATAAGAATAGCAATCCATTTTTTTTATTTTTGTTTGATGATAAATTTAATTGCATAATATTTGCGACCACCGAAACACCTTAACTATTTTTTTAATATCAACATTATAATGATTGGAATTAAAAAAGCAATGAACAATATTCCAAATACTACAAATGCTAGAAGTGGGTTAGTAAGCAATGCATCACCTACAAAAACCAATGCAGTAATTGGGATAAACATTCCTAGGAAAGTTGCTGCATTAAATTTGAATGCGTTCATAGATGTAAGGCCAGCACAATAACTCACTAAATCAAAACTAAATGTAGGAATAAAGCGAATAATAATGATTGTTAAAAAACCAAAATTATCACTAAATTTATCAAGCTGTGCCAAGTTTTTTTTTGAAGTTAATTTTTCAACAGCGGGACGCCCCCACTTTCTTGCAATTAGAAATGCACAAAATGCGCCTATTTGTGCACCAATAAGTGAATAAATAGTGCCTAAAAAAGTGCCAAAAGTTATGCCAGCAACAATCCCTAACGGCGTTGATGGTATCGGGGAAATAACAATAGCTAAAATTACAAGTAAAATGTATGCTATAGGAGCATATTGACCATAGCTATTGACCCAATCCTTAATATTTTCAACATCAAAATCAAAATAGTATGAAAGTATATAATTAAATAGCCCTGAAAATATAATTCCTATTATGCAAAACACTATTATGAATTTAATGATCTCGGCAGACATAATATCACTTAATTGGGAAAAAATTTTTTGCATTTTTATTACTCAATTTTAAGTTTATAAATTTCATGTCCACTAATCAAATAAAAATTACCTCACTTGACTGTGCAAATTTATTTTCATAGTATTACTTTATTACTTTGATAAAAGTCTGGGGAAGTTGGTGAGATGCCAACGCTGTCCCGCAACTGTGATAGAAAATAATTTCTTAAGCCAGATTACCAGATTAATTATCATCTAAATTGTTCGAAAACTGCGAGGACAGTATGACGAAAGCACTATATTATTTTTCATTTATGTTTTGTTTTTATATCAATCTGCTTACTAGCTCCTTGTTTGCTAAAGGAGTAATACATGTTCAAAAAAATAATTTATAACAAGTTCTTCATCTTTTTTCTTAGTTTTTTCTTTATTTTAGGATGTGGAGATAATAATTCTGAATCTTCAAAAAATATAAACTCTAGTCAGAATAATGCTGATGTCGAATACTCCGTATCATTTTCTGATCAAATGGGTGACAAAAATTTTAATGCAAGGCCTACTAAAGTTGCATCTTTTTCACCAGAAATAACTGAAATCATTTATGAACTTGGGCATGGAGGTAAGTTAGTTGCTGTGGATAGTAATTCCAATTATCCTTCTTCGACTGACAATCTTCCAAAGCTTGGTTTTATGAATATTAATACTGAATCTATTGTGCAGCATGAACCAGATCTCATTATATTAACTGCCGGATTTGAGGATATTGCAAAAAGGCTAGAATCATTAAATTATCAAGTCGCTTTTATAGATGCACCAAAAGATTTAAATGGGCTTTGGAATAATATAAGCATTTTAGGAAAAATTTTTGAATCCAATGACGTAGCTGAAAATTTAATCTCTTCTTTGCAGGAAAAATTCGATAATGCAGTGAACTTAGTAAGCAATATAAAAGAACAAGATAAAAAGACTGTTTTTCTTGAAATTGATCCTACTTTATATACTGTAAGTAGCAATTCATTAATTGGATATTTATTAGATTTGGCAAATGTTATTAATATTGCTAAAGATATTGAAGGAGGTTACCCGCAAGTTTCTTTAGAATTTATTATTGATAAAAATCCTTCAATTATTTTATTAAATGATACTCAGTATGGCAACTCAATCCAAGATACTCTTAATCGAGATGGATGGAGTAATATCGAAGCGATCAAGTCAAAAAAAGTTTTTGCACTAGAATCAGATTGGGTTAGTCGTGCTGGGCCTAGAACAATTAAAGGTTTAGAACAAATTATTGATCTAGTTTATGGAGTAAAGATATTAGAATAATTGAAAATCTGAATAAAAATCAGTCTTCACAACTTTATTTTTGGACTATCATACTAGGAATTATTTTATTCTTTGTTATTTTGTTTTCATTGCAAGTTGGTGCAGTAGCAATTCCTACCTCAGATATCTTTAAAGCAGTTTTAAAAGGAATACCATTTTTATATGATGATTTTGTCATCAGTGATAATTGGTCTCAAATTATTTTTGATATTCGCTTACCTCGTGTTCTTGCTGCTGGAATTGTTGGTGCTGGGTTAAGTCTTGCGGGATTAACTTATCAAGGGGTTTTTAGAAATAATTTAGCCGATCCATATTTATTAGGTATTGCATCTGGTTCAGCATTAGCAGTTACCATCGCTAATTTTTTTCTTCCATTAGGTAGTTTGTTTGCATTCTTTTGGATACAAATATTTGCATTTGTAGGAGGGTTAATTATCATTGGCTTTGTTTATATCATTGGCTTTGATGCAAATAGCAGAAACTTTTCTAAGATCATATTAACAGGAATTGCTTTATCATCATTGTGCACTGCGCTTACTTTTTTTCTGTTAATGCTCGAAAGTGAAAAAGGCCTCTCGATCCTTTCTTTTCTTTTTGGAAGCTTTAATTTAGTTGAATGGCGTTTACTTATGGTGGCTGGTCCAATTATTCTTTGTGGGATTTTTTTATTAAATCTTTTTGGGTATTCTCTGAACATTTTACAAATTGGCCTAGAAGAATCTCAGACTTTGGGCATCAATTCAAAGAAAATGAGCATTATTTTAATTTTAATTGCATCTATTATTACTTGTTCTGCCGTTGCTCTTGCTGGAATCATAGGCTTTGTTGGGTTAGTAATTCCTCATTTATGTAGGTTATTATTTGGTAATGATTATAAAAACTTATTAATTACCTCAGCATTTATTGGCGCTATTTTTTTAATCCTAATTGATGATGCTGTAAGAACAATTATTGCTCCACGAGAAATCCCTATAGGTGCCATGACTGCTTTGATAGGCAGTCCTTTATTTGTATATTTTTTAGTGACCAAACGCAGAGGGTATGATTTATGAAACAAACAATTGTCTTAAAAATTAAAAATTTATCTTTGAAAAAAAGTAATCAAAATATACTCACAGAGGTATCATTCAATCTTCCTAAATCTTGCCTTGCTAGTATAATTGGCCCAACAGGAGCTGGGAAAACATCTATTATTCGATCAATTATGAATTTTGAAAATAATAACAATAACGATATTCAGATTAATAATAAGCTAGCAACAGAAATGAATTTACGAGAAATCGCAAAACAAGTTGCTTATGTACACCAAAACTCTCTTTTGCCTTCAGGATTAAAAGTATATGATTACGTCTTGTTTGCTAGAAGTCCATATTTAGGATTTTTTGGTAATCACACTCAAGCAGATCATCAAATCGTCAAAGAATCTTTAATGTTAGTTGATTGCCTACAATATGCGGATCGTGATTTGATATCTCTATCAGGAGGGGAGCAACGATTAGTAATAATTGCTAGGGCAATTGCCCAGCAAACACCAATAATGATTTTAGATGAACCAGCTGCAAGTCTCGATTTTGCATTAAGTTCAAAATTGACCCATATATTACAAAATCTTGCACACAAAGATAATAAAACTGTACTAATTGTGACACATGATATTAATGATGCAATGAAGTTTAGTGATTATATTATTCTTTTAAAAAATGGCAAAATTCTTGTTCAGGGTGAGCCAAGCATTGTAATCAATGAAGGAGTTCTTCAAGAATTATATGGCTCACAAGCACGCCTCAGTGAAGATAGCGCAGGCAATAAAGTTGCTTGGGCATCTTATCAAAAGTAAAATTTGTTAGTATGCACGAATTTTGAGTAAGTGCATACTAACAAATTTAGTTATTTATACTGTCTAAGGCAGTTTTGCGCAAACCTAATTTGTAGTATTTTTTATTTTCTGCATCGTGATACAATCATAAATAAAGAATTAAATGATTATCTATGCTTACAAAATTATTTCCTAATATTTATGAAGGTTGGATTGTTATTCTATCTCAAGCCATCATCACTACTTTAATAGGTGGAGCATTTTTTTATGGATTTGGGGCAGTTTTCAATCCCATCGTTGATGAGTTTGGCTGGAGTGTGGCCTTTGTTTCATTTGCGTTTTCTTTACGATCTGAAGCAGGGGGGCTTGTTGCGCCACTAATTGGCATGATGATTGATAATGTTGGAGCGCGCATTGTTATTATCTTTGGAATTATATTTGTCATTATTGGAGTGATGCTATTATCATTCATGACAAGCCAAATTCAATTTGTTATTTCTATGTTATTTATTGCTTTTGGTATTAGCGCAGCATCAGGACCAGTTGGTACTGTTGCTGCAACAACCTGGTTTGAAAAACGAAGAGCACGAGCACTTTCCTTTTTATCAGTAGGTGGTGCTGGTGCCGGGATGATGGCTTTGCCAGTAGCATGGCTGGTAGACGAGGTTGGTTGGAGGTTAGCTTTAAGAATTACTGCTATCATTGTACTTGTAATAGGTTGTACGTTGGGGCCATCTATTCGATTGCGTCCTGCTTCACACCCACAACCTTTAGATGGATTAAAAAATCAGTCAAGCATTGATATAACTACTGATGCATACAGAGGCCTTTCTGCTAAGAAAGCAATTTTGACCCAAGGATTTTTTATGCTTTCTTTTGGTTTTATTTTACTTGGTTTTGGTTGGACTGCATTAATCGTCCATCAAATTCCATATCTCGAGTCTTTAGGTGCAGACAAAACACTTGCAGGTGGTGTGGTAGTAATGTTTTCTGTTTTTTCAATTATTGGAAGATTAGCAGGAGGATATTTTGGTGATTTATATTCTAAACAGAAAGTCTTATCTGTTGCAATGGCAATTATGACACTAGGAATTGCATTCCTAGGAGTATGCAATAATTTAACCCAAGCCATTATTGTCACTTGTTTAGTTGCTCCTGGGTTTGGTGCTACTGCTCCATTACGTCCAGCAATTCTAGCTGATTTTTTTGGCATAAAGGCGCTTGGAACTATTGCTGGACTATCACGTTTATTTGTTACAATTGGTTCATTTGGAGGACCTGTTGTTGTGGGCTTAGCTGTAGATACTTATGGCTCATATAGCTTAGGATGGTTGTTTGTTGCTGTACCAGTGGCCTTTGCAATCCCTGTCATGCTTTTAGCAAAAAAACCTATCCCTCAATAATTGGACCTCCCTTATCAATTATTTCTCCATCTATATTAATTACTGCAGGTCGTTCTTCGCAATAACCACCAAATTCACATTTATCAAATTGAAATGATTTTTTTTCTTTATCATAGTTAATTGACCAAGAACCAATCATGAACCTTTTGTTTGCCGGATTTTCTAGAATGCTTTTTAAAGCATTTAGTTCTTTCTCTCCCATTATTTTCTCCTTAAATTAGTAATATTATTGCAGGAAATTTCATCAGTACTATTTTTTAAATTATCTACATCAGCTAGACTACAAATATATTAATAATATCTTGGTATTAATTATGACAGAAAAACATTCATTAGGAAATTTTTTTGAGGATTTATACCCTGGCTTGGAAATTATCCACGCGACTCCTCGAACAATTACTGAAGGCGATCAATCATTATACATAGCACTTACTGCTAGCCGGTATCCTTTACATTGCGATGCTGAATTTGCCAAATCATTGGGATTTAGAAGAGAAGTAGTTAACGATTTACTTACCTTTCATATTGTTTTTGGAAATTCTGTTCCTGATATTTCTTTAAATGCAATTGCAAATCTTGGTTATTCAGATGTTCGCTTTGGTCAAACTGTTTATCCAGGTGATACGCTCAAATCTACTACAAAGGTTCTAGCGAGAAAAGAATCAAGTAAAGGTGACGCAGGTGTTGTATGGGTGAAAACCATTGGAACTAATCAGCACGATGAAGTAGTTTTAAGTTTTATTAGATGGGTATTAGTTGCAAAACAAGATAAGCAGTCAAAGATAGAAAAGTCAGAAGAAATAGATACTATCAATCAAGTAGATCGATCAAATTTGTTTATTCCATCAGAATTGAATCTTAATGCCTTTTCAACATCTGAAACTGGCGGTAATTGGTTTTGGGATGATTATACAATTGGTGAACGTATATATCACGTAGAAGGCGTTGCCATAGAAGAGGCAGAACATCAAATGGCTGCAAGATTATATCAAAACACTGCAAGAGCACATTTTAATGCTTATGCCCTTAAGGACAGTTTATTTGGTAAGCGAGTTGTCTATGGTGGACACATTATTTCTATTGCTCGCGAGCTGTCTTATAATGGCCTTGAAAATGTGTTAAAGATTGCAGCTTGTAATGGTGGTACGCATAGTAATCCAACCTTTGCTGGTGATACAATTTTTGCATGGACTGATGTTATTGATAGTTTTGAAGTTGACAATCAAGATCTTGGTGCACTAAGACTTCGATTAATTGCTTTAAAGAATCTTGACCCAATGAAAGATTCAGTAGATATTAAAATAGATAAAGATGGAAGAGAAGTTTATAATCCTGCAGTTGTGCTAGATTATGATTACACTGTCCTGGTGCCGAAAAAATAATTTAAAGAGAGGATATTAGAAGCCATGGTTTTATCAAAAGAAACTTTATCCGTAGACAACAGTCAATTAGAGTCACTAATTGAAAAACTGGATGAAAATTTAAGTACTATTCTTGATGCAGTACAAAATATTACTAACAAAGGTAAAAACATAGATGATTTTCAAAAATTAACTGAAGATTTTGCATATCTTGCTACACAAAATAGAGCAGTGCAAGATATGAATGCATTTAATATTAGGATGCAAGAATCTAATCAAGATGACCATAACAACACGATAATGACTTCTTTATATTTAGCAGATGTTCTTAAAGCTATGAGAGATTTTCTTACTGAATACACTAATTTGTTGAATTTAAGCCAAGATGCTTTTGAAAATATTATGGGTAATGAATTCTATGATACTTATAATTTGCTCAGTTCAGAAGAGCGTATTAGAAATTTAGGGAAATCAATTATTGAATCTCGTGGCGTAAACAACGTGAATCTAGAAGACGAGGTTGCAACTTTAACAAGAGAGATGGCGCGTGATTTTGCAAATAAAGAAGTAGCACCTATTGCACAAGATATTCATCGCGAAGATTTATTAGTGCCAGACAATCTAATAAAAAAATTCTCAGAACAAGGATTTTTTGGTTCATCTATTCCGACAGAATATGGCGGTACAGGCATGGGCGATTTATCAATGATTATTATTACCGAGGAATTGTCAGCCGCCTCTTTAGCTGCTGCTGGCTCTCTTTCTACTCGACCGGAGATTTTAACTAAAGCCTTGCTTGCTGGAGGGACTGAAGACCAGAGAAAAGAGTGGCTTCCTAAAATTGCTGCCGGTGATGTATTGGTAGCAATTGCCGTTACAGAACCAGATACTGGTTCAGATGTTAGTGCGCTGCAAACTAAGGCAGAGCCATCCGAATTAAATGGACAAAAAGGGTGGAAAATCAATGGTGCAAAAGCTTGGAGTACATTTTCAGGCAGAGCAAATGTATTAGCATTATTGGCGAGAACCGACCCTGACATGAGCAAAGGTGCAAAAGGACTTTCATTGTTTATCGTGCCTAAAGATTCATTTGGTGACGAAGAAAAATGGGAATTCAAGCAAGAAAGTGGTGGCGTCATTCAAGGAACAAATAATCCTACTCCTGGGTATCGCGGTATGCATTCCTACACCTTAGCTATTGAAGATATTTGGGTCCCTCACTCTAATTTAGTTGGTGAGGACGAAGGCTTAAATAAGGGGTTTTATCTTCAAATGGGAGGCTTTGCTGTCGGGAGATTGCAAACTGGAGGCAGAGCAGTTGGTCTTGCACAGGCAGCTTTGGAAAAAGCTTGTAATTATGTTAGTGAAAGAGAACAATTTAAAAATAAATTATCTGAGTATCAGCTTACACAGTATAAAATTGGCAAAATGGCAACATTAATTGCTGCAGCTAGACATTTAACTTATGCAGCATCAAGAGAGTTCCATACACGATCAGTTGAGGCAGCAATGTCGAAATTATTAGCGTGTGATATTGCTGGTGATGTTACACGTGAAGCTTTATTGCTTCATGGTGGTTGGGGTTATTCAGAAGAAGATGCAGTATCAAGATATGTAGTGGATGCATTAGTTTTGCCAATTTTTGAAGGGGTGAAACCCGTACTTGAATTGAAGGTAATTGGTCGAGAATTACTCGCAAGAGAATAGTATTGATAGATTATGAATAAAATTGCACTCGCATCAGATCATGCAGGTTATGAGTATAAACAATTAGTTAGATCTTATTTAGAGAATCAATCTTTCGAAATATTAGATTTTGGAACTGACTCAGACGATTCGGTTGATTATCCAGTTTATATTAAGCCTGCCGCACAAGCAGTAGCCACTGAAAAAGTAGATTTAGGTATTATCTTTGGCGGCTCTGGCAATGGTGAGGCTATGGTAGCAAATAAATTTCCAGGTATTAGATGCGCTGTTGTATGGGACTTGCGTTCTGCTGAACTTGCAAAAAAGCATAATAATGCAAATATGTTATCTTTAGGACAAAGGTTGATTGAGAAGGATCAGTTGCTTCCAATAATTCAAATGTGGCTAGATTCAGTATTTGAAGAGGGCAGGCATCGTAAAAGAATAGATATGATTGATTAAATAGTTAATATAATTTAATAATTTTAATGTTTTCTTCACCAGCAGCGTCAATGCATAAATCGCATAGAGTGCATTCATCAAGATATTTTTTTTGTGTTTGTAATATATTGTTATCAATAATAAAAATATCAACTGGGCATGATTCAACTACTTTATTACCCATGTCAAGATCGGTCTTTATATCTTCATTAATCTCTACATCAATAAACATTCCATCGGGCATAAATTTTCCTAACTAATGAGTTCTTTTAATTTTACGGGTATTTCTTCTATGCGTTCTACTACAGTGATACCTGCTTCTTCCATGCGGATAATTTTTTCTTCAGTAGTATCTGCTTTTCCTTCAACAATTGTTCCTGCATGTCCGAAACGCATACCTGGCATTGCATCCATAAATTTACCTGCCATAAATGCAACTATTGGCAATTTTCTTTTTGATTTTTTTACATATTCTGCAAGCAGAAGTTCAGCACGCCCACCTGGTTCTGAATATATTGCAATTCCTTTTGTTTCTTGATCTTCATCAAATAGAGGCATTAATTCTGCATATGATGATCCAATAATAACATCTCCTCCAATTGAGACAGCAGTACTAATACCTAATCCAGCTGCTGAAAGACTATTAGCAATTTCTACCGTCATACCACCTGAACGTGACATTACACCTATTTGCCCGGGTATGAAAGCACGTTTTGTTGCTTCAGCTGAACCACCAATACCACCCATTCGTGACTTACCAGGGCTAATAATTCCTAAACAATTTGGGCCTATAATTCGTGCTTGTTTCTGTGTAGCGTATTCAACAAACTGAGCTACTTGTTTTCTAGGAATCCTTTCTGTTACCACAACAATTAATTTAATATCAGCATCTAATGCTTCCATGACAGCATCAGCTGTGAATGCAGGAGGTACAACTACTATTGAACCATCTATTTGATGATTATCAGTAAATGCTTTCACTGTGTCTTCAACTGGTACGCCATGCACTTCTCTGCCTTTTCTACCAGGCGTGACTCCTCCAATAAGTTGCGAGCCATAGTCTAATAGTTCTTGTGCCATCGTTACAGCCTCTCGACCAGTAATTCCTTGAATAATAAACTTAGATTTTTCATTGATAAGAATAGACATATTTTATCCTTTTATTGCATCTTTTGAACTGCGCGATTTGCTGCTTCAAACATAGAGACTGATCGATCTACATATTCGACGCCATATTTATCTAAAATTTTAAATCCTTCTTCTTCCCATGAACCAGGAATCCTAAAAATTGCTATCTTATCTTTTGGATCGAAACCAGCATCTATAACACCTTTGATGACACCTCGTGCAACAACATCTACGCGAGTATTTGACACTACATTCATCATAACTGCAATTTTATCAACGCCTGGCTTTGTAACAATGAGCTTAGTTAAGTCAGCTGTTTTTTTCACAGATGGATTTCCTCCTATTTCACAATAATTAGCAGGATTTCCACCAGCATTTCTGACTGCATCAAAGAGAGTGAGTGAGCCACCACCTGCACCAATAATTAAACCCAGATTTCCCTCAAATTCTGTCACATTTCCAGCGACCCCTCTAGTATCTTGTGCATCCACTAGGGCACCATTAATTTCAAATTCTGTAGGTGGTCTAGATTGGCGATTATCTTCAATATCGATATTTAAATCTTTCAATAGAGTAGTATGCGCATTTTTTGCTTCAGACTCCATATCCATATGACCATCTAGAGCTATGAAGCTATTATCTGTGAGTTTTGCAATTGGATTAATTTCAGATAGCGTAAGATCATATTCTATAAAAATATCGATAAGTTTTTTTAACATTCTTGATAACTGCCCTAGGTCTCTGCCAGTTATACCAACATTTGAAACAGCTAGCTTTGCATGATAATCTGATGCCGGACGAAGATTTGGAAGATGAGTCCTGGATAGATGTTCAGGGTGCTTTTCTGCAACCTCTTCAATGTCAATCCCACCCATATCACTGAAAATTACCACAGGTTTTTTTGCTACACCATCCCAGGTTACTGCTGCGTAATATTCTTGTTCTATAGGGGATTTAGGCTCAACAATAACTCCTATAGGGCTTTGATTGTTGATCGTGATTTTCATTATTTCTTCGGTTACTTTTTTAACTTCGTTAGCATTATTAGCAAATTTTACTCCTCCAGCTTTCATTCTACCGCCAGATAATACTTGAGCCTTAATAACAACTTCCTGATCAAGTGATTGAAAAATTTGCACAGCCTCTTCTGCGTTATATGCAATTTTGCCCTCGGGAATCGGTACTCCAAATTTTCTTAAAATTTGCTTGGCTTCAAATTCATAAAATCTCATAAAACCTCTATCACAAGTTATAGTTCACTGAACTAATTTATAAATTGTATAATTTTGCTAAGTCTTTATCACGTTTTGCAATTAATTCAGCTGTCTTGATCATGACTTGAGCTTGTTTAACTGTTGCATCATCTTGCATTTTTCCATCAATCATCGCTACGCCAGAACCATCACCCATTTCTGCAATAATTTTTTTAGCAAAACTCACTTCTTCAGGAGGAGGGCTGAATACTTTTTTCGCAATGTCTATCTGTGATGGATGAATAGACCATGCGCCAACGCATCCCATTAAAAATGCATTTCTAAATTGATCTTCACAAGCAAGGCTATCGCCAATATCACCAAATGGTCCATAAAAAGGGAATATATTTGCAATGCTGCAAGCATCTACCATTCTTGCCATTGTATAGTGCCACAAATCTTGTTGCGCAGTTTGTCTTTCATGTTCTGGATTGGACTCATTAGGGTCATTTCTCACTAAATAACCAGGATGTCCGCCTCCAACTCGTGTCGTTTTCATTCTTCTGGAAGCAGCTAAATCAGCTGGTCCTAAACTTATGCCTTGCATTCTTGGGCTGGCTATTGCAATGTCTTCAACATTCGCTACTCCGATTGCAGTTTCAAGAATTGCGTGGATCATAATTGGTTTCTTAATATTATTTTTTGCTTCTAATTGAGCAAGAAGCTGGTCTAAAAAATTGATATCCCATGGACCGTTTACTTTAGGTAGCATGATTACATCTAGCTTGTTTCCTATCTCATTTACTAAAGTTAATACATCATCAAGGAACCACGGACTATCTAAACTATTTACTCTTGTCCATAGCATAGTATCTTGAAAATCATTTGCATTTGCTATTGTGACGAGACCATCTCTAGCTGCTATTTTATTATCTGAAGCTACAGCATCTTCTAAATTACCTAACAATACATCTACTGTTGGAATAATGTCTTTCATCTTGTCAATCATTCTAGAATTGCTAGGATCAAAAAAATGAATCATTCTCATTGGGACAGCAGGTATCTGTTTTAGTGGCTCAGGTGCACCTATTGCAAGAGGTTCATAAAATGACTTAGGATTGATATACATTATTGTCTCCTTGTAACATGATAATTTCTTTTTTAATCTTCAGTCAATTGAATTATTTACTAAAAAATAGTTTACAAGCCATCCAGTTGCAATCAGAATGAGACCAAAAATAAAAATAGTTATTGATGTCATTTGAATTTGTGAGGCAAATTGATTCACATAGTTTTGATAAAATTCGGTAAGATCATTTATTGGAAAAAGAACATTCATTATAATTTTTATACCAAGACCAAAAGCTAATAAGGGAAAAGCTGCACTGCAGATACTTGTTCCAATTAGTAAAAATGCTTTATTGACATTAGACCATATCAATCCGATTGACATCACAAAAAAAACAAATATAGCTATTTGACTCATGGCATTGAATGTTTCCAATGATTTTTTTGAAAGTAAGTTATAAAAATTATAAATTAAGTATCTATTCTTATTTTCTCGATATGATAGCTCTACCGCACTATCAGTAAATGCTTGACTACCTAAAATATATAATTCGTTTGTCATGCTCGTTTGTAAGTATGTAGTTAAATCATTAACTTGTAGATCTTTTTGTGACTTACCGAAAGAGACATTAGCTATTGGAATATAATTGTTTAAATTTGATTCATCTAGGAGAATTTCTTTGTTTCTTTCATTCAACAGGTACTTGGCTGTATTTTCAATGTCTGCAAACCATGAAATAGACTCACTAATTATCTCTTTTGCGTTATTTTCATTTTTGAGATTTTTGATATGAAGTGAAAAGATTAAAGTAAATACTGCAAGAAAGATTACAAATGACAAAACAATATTTATAAGGTTATTTTGATTACTATTTTTATTTGAAACAATGAATTTTTCTTCATATGATTCCATGGGCGCCACTTTCAGTTGAAGTCAAAAATAATTTTACTAATGTTTATTTCGTTATTGTAATATATACGTTGAATTAAAAAAGAAAGATGTAATTATTTTTTTTCTACTCTTTTCAATTAAAACATATAGGAGTACACTTTGCTAATTCTAATAGAAGATTGAAGTGTATTGTGCCGAACTTAGGACAATATAACCAAGATGAAGATATTTTTTACAAAATGCGTCAAAGCATCTCTGGGAGATTATCGCGTACAGTTAATGTTGTAGAGTCACAATCACAAAAAAACACCACTCAGCATCGTCCTACACTTATATATTTATTAATTGGGCTATTGTCACTGATATTTCTTGGAGCTTTTTTGTTAATGCTTCCAGTTTCTAGTCAGTCAGGTAATGCAACTGATTTAATTACCGCCTTATACACTAGTACATCAGCCGTTTGTGTAACAGGTCTGGTCGTAGTTGACACGGGCACATATTGGAGTGGCTTTGGCCAATTTATCATTTTTACTCTATTTCAACTTGGCGGCTTAGGCTTTATGACCTCTGCAACTCTTATCATTGCAATCTTTTTGGGTAAAAATATCAGTCTGAGTGAACGTTTAAGATTTAGAAGTGCAAATTTGCAGGGTGCTGGGCTAGATGCTACTACAGGCCGTATGGGTAAATTTGAATTACGTTCATTAATCTTGAATGTCGTAAAATTAACGTTATTTATAGAATTTGTTGGAATTTTTTGTATACTTCTCATCCAATATTTTGGTGGACAAAACCTGAGTATAGATTTTATATGGCGAACAGTATTTACTTCTGTCTCCGCATTTACAAATGCTGGTTTTGATATTGAGGGTAATTTCCAAAGTTTAATCGGTTTGCAATCAGAACCATTTACTTTGATCGTGCTTGCAATTTTAGTACTTTTTGGAGCTACAGGGTATTCAATTTGGATTGATGTACTATACAAGAAAAAATGGCATAATTTCACGGTCGATACAAAAATTGTTCTCGCTGCTTCTTTTAGTTTTATAGTGCTTGGTGCAGTTGCTTTGCTAATATCTGAATATTCTTCTGGAGTTTTATCAACTATGAGTAATGCGCAAGCGATATTTATATCTATCATTAATTCTATTTTTGTTCGAACAGCTGGCTTTTCTATTATTGAATATGATCAAATTCCAGATCAGTTACTTTATCTTTTTAGTGGTTTGATGTTTATTGGAGGCGCATCGGGTTCATGTGCTGGAGGTATTAAACTTACAACCTTTATTATTTTAGGCTATGCAATTATTGCATCTGTTCGTGGTCAGGATTATATAAATGTCAATCGAACAGAAATCCCTTGGCGTTTTGTGCATCAAGGTTTGAGTATTGCTCTCCTATCTTTAGGCCTAGTGTTTGTTACGATTTTTATGCTATCTGCTACATTGGACGCTAACTTCATGCATATCGTTTTTGAAGCTATTTCAGCATTTTCAACAAATGGGACAACTACTGGTATAACACGAAGCTTAAATACTGTTGGTGAGATCACTTCTATTTTGACGATGTTTATTGGTCGCATCGGACCATTAACATTGGCATTAATTCTTGCTGAACGTTTTGAAAGAAAACAAGTTATGCGTTATCCTGAAGGGGAAATAGCAATTGGTTAATAGTAATAAAGGGAAATTCTATGTCTGGAAATAAACAACAAATTGCAGTAATTGGTTTAGGACGATTCGGGACAGCTGTTGCAGAAGAGCTATCTAAAGCTGGACATGAAGTCATTGGAATTGACTCTGATCGTAATATAGTGCAAAAGATTGCTACGAAAATTCCGCATGCAGTTCAAGTTGATGCAGTTGATGAAAATGCCTTAAGACAACTAGGCATTGAATCATATGACGCTGCTGTTGTTGGTATTACTGATGAACTTGAGAATAGCATTTTGATCACTTTAGTTTTAAAACATTTAAATGTAAAGCAAATAATCGTTAAAGCACGTAATGAAATGCATGGTGAAATTTTGCAACGTGTTGGTGCAGATAGAATTGTGTATCCAGAAAGAGACACTGGATTGCGGCTAGCGCATACTTGGACTTCTGCAGATATTACTGACTCACTTGATATTGTAGATGGTTATGAAATTATTCGAGTAACTTTGCCAGAAAGATTAGATGGCATGACGGTCAGTAAAGTTGTTGACGATCTTGAAGAAGTGCAATTAATTATGATTGCTAGGGATTCACAAGTCATTGAGTTTCCTGATTCATCTGAGGTATTACATTTAGGTGATGTTTTAGCACTATCAGGTAAGGTCAAAGAAATTGAGAAATTTTTCTTGGAATCTGAATAAAATTACTGCCACGGATAGTTGTCTACATGAATTAATGATGAACCATTAAATCCACCTAATGTCGGATGATTGGATTCAATTTTTATTCGGTAAATCCCATCTTTCACTTGTTTTGTGTTCCATTTGATTTCAATGACGTTGCCTCGCTCAACGATATTTGCAGATAAATTAAGCCATTCAGTAGGGGCAACCCCAGAACCCAGTAGTATATTATATGAAAAATCTGAATTGTTAAATGCCTGTATTTCTAAATCATCTTTTGCAATAATTCCTTCAGGTGGAATATTAAAACCGATCTGTGGAAATTTGATTTCTTCAAAATTGTTGTTTTCTAAAGATACTTCTATCTCATATTCAATAAAATTAAAATTTTTATCATTGACTAATAATTTAATTCTATATTCGCCTTGCGGTAAGCTGCTACTATTCCATATTCCGAGTAATCCATTTAATACTTTTTGATCAGATTGCTTCATCATGAACCATGTTTGTGGTTGATTGACTGGTTGCCATAATAATTCATAACCAAGAAAATCAGGTGAGGTGGCTCTCCCTTCTATTGCTATTGAACCACTGATCGTTTGATTATAACTTGGAGAGGTAATCTTTGACAAAGCTTCACTCCAATATCCATCTTTTACTGGTGCTGCTAAATTAGTTAGTCTATTTTTTGCAGCCCAATTTCTATATCCATCCCATTCGTCTATTTCTTTCAGCGGCAATGTCAGTCTTAATTCTTTTGTACGCATTGTTAAAGGGGTATCAAAGGTTGGGAGGAGTCCTGTTCGCTTATCAATTTCAATCTCTTGCCACCATGTATCTTTCAAATTATCTTCTTCAGCCTCGTTTCTAGGTAAATTATCAGCAGGGAATATGCCAACAAATCTTCTGTCTTCGGGACATTCATCAGAAGGAATTTTCCCAGACGGCCAACATAGCTCTTTTTCCTGTAAGCCTGTTGGTCGATTAAAACGTGCAACTGCTAAATCTAAGTAATCATGTGATTTAATCATGAAGTCACGCCAAATTTTATGTGAAACAGTTGTAGAAAATATATTTTGCATTGGTTCATTATTTGAATTGCCATACCAATTTCCTGACACAATTTGAGGCGTATACCCAATGGTCCAGGTTTCGCCAATACATCTGTCCTTACACGCATCTTTCTCTTCTTCTTCAAAAGGTTCACTGGTTCCAGTCTTTTGTGCCGATGGCCTTGATCCTAAAACAAGCGTATCACAACCAAAAATTTCACAGGTATTCTCTCCATTTGACAAAATACTTGTAATAAGAAATGTGAAGTTGCTTTCGATTACTCGACGTTTTGTTGATGTATTATCAAGTACAATGTCGCCATTATCCTTAGTGATGCTTAATATTGAAATTGGATCTAGCGCTCTCTCTTGAGCATCTCTATCAAAAATCGTCTTTTGACCTACCATAGTGCCTTGATTAGCTAAGACTGAGTATGCATAGGTGATATCTTCAAGCGTGATATCTACCCCACCAAGCGTTAAGGCGGGTCCATAACCACTTTTTGAATCTAAAGTCGTAAATCCAATTTGCTTTAAAAATTTTACTGTATCATTGACCCCTGCATATAAAATTGCTTTTAATGCAGGCACATTTAATGAGTTTCCTAATGCCTTAGCAGTAGTAGCAACACCTAAGTACTTGCCCCCCGGATTTTTTGGTTCAAAGTATTCTCCTGAAGCAGGATCGTATACTTTTGCAGGCGCATCTACAATACCAGTGCCGCTTGTCCACCCTTTTCTAAATGCTTGCAAATACGTGAATGGTTTCAGCGTGGAACCAGGAGAGTTTTTAGAAGTAATGTTATCATTCCTTCCTTCTATCTCATCACTAAAATAATCACGACTGCCTATATATACTAATATTTCGCTTGTTTTGACATCCAGCGCTATCAATGCACCATTATGACCAAGTGAATCTTCCTCAAACTTCGCTATCCATTCCTCTAATACTTCTTGTCCAATTTTTTGCAGATTAAAATCTATGGTTGTGACTATATTTAATCCATCTGAAAAAATTGCTCTATCTCCATATCTCGTACTGATTTCATCAGCAATGCGGCCTAAAACAAAATGTGGTGCTTTGATTTCAAATTGATAAGGTTGCAAATTAATAGACTGTGCAACTGCTGATTCTAGCTCACTGATAGTTATTCTTTGATTAGCAAGCATTAGTTGCAATACTTCAATTTGTCTCATTTTGGCTTGATCAAAATTTTTGTAAGGATTATATTTGACTGGCGATTGGGGTATACCTGCTAAGAAAGCTGATTCTGCTAATGTTAAATCATATGCAGATTTACCAAAATATCCTTCAGATGCTGCTTGAATACCAACATAAATCCCTCCATAAGAAATTGAATTTAAGTACCATTCAAGTATCTGTTCTTTTTCATATTTTCCTGTTAGTTCTAATGCAATAATGGTCTCTTTTAATTTACGGTCAATGGTACGCAAATATCGTTCATCTCTTGGAATGTAGAGATTTTTTGCTAATTGTTGTGTAATCGATGAACCGCCTGAACCTGCAAAGAAACCAAGATTACCAAATGGAATAAAGTTTTCATATGCAGCTCGCATTAATCCAGCTGTATTCAAGCCATTATTTGTAAAAAATGTTTTATCCTCTGTAGCGATCGTTGCTTGAATAAGAAACTGTGAAATGTTTTCTAATTCAACGGGTCGACGCAATCCTTCATATTCGTCAACAAATTGATACAACAATAGTCCGTTTCTATCGTATATTTTTGCACCACCTCTTGGCATCTTCGCAAATAATTCTTCTGCAGGCACAACATTGTTTTTGATAGAGTTAATTTTATCTTGTAGCCAAATACCAAAAATAACAGTAATGGAAATGATTATGAGAAGAGTGATCGTTACAAATGCAATTGACCCAATAAGAAATATTCTATTTTTTTTAGTTGATTCTTTTCTTTTTTTAATTAGGGAACGAAGCTTATGTTGCACTTAATCCACCTAGTTTATCTTTTTAACAATCATAAAATGGGAAATACCAAAACATGCAAAGACCCCGTTTTCTATTTTGTATAAAATGCGTCTTAAGATCTTTGCAAGGAATTTAGAACGCCTTTCAATATTGTTAAATCCCGGAAAGATATAACCGTGATGTTCTATTTTCATATTATTTGTTGAAAATAGTTTTTCAATACTTTTTTTTGAATAGACGCGAGCATGCGGGACAAGTTTGTTTCTAATTTTTTTTGGGAACCAATTAATGAAGGGGATATTTCTGAAAATAAATTTTTTACCGATATAACATCCGTGTGTCTCAAATGGAAATAGAATATTCGGGGCAAAGATGATAGCAATACCTTGTTTTGCTAGGACTCGTTCAATTTCTGATACAACTTTTGCCTCATTATCTACATGTTCAATCACTTCATTTAATATAATTGCATCTATTGTAGAATTTTTGAAAGGTAAAAATTCTCCTACTGCACTCATGTACTCAAGTATATTGGTATTTTGATTTGCTTCTTCAATTTTTTTTGCTTTTTCTATGCGTTCTGTTTCAACATCTAATCCAAAGACATTATATCCTTTTTGATATATTTTTTGCGTATATGCACCTACCCCACATCCAATATCGATAATATTTTTTGCAGAAATTTTTGTTAGGTGAGCTTCAATTAAAGTTAGTCTACGCTCTTGTCCAGATTGCCAAACATATGTTGGATTTCCGAGTTTTGTACTTGCGATTGAATTATTAATATCTTTTTTATTCATTTTTATCTCTAAGAATTATATAACACATTGATAGGCTTTACACTTAATATGTGATAGCTTAAATCTTTCAGGGAAAGAGAATTCTTATGTCGTTATCAGAGCAAGACATAGAATATGTTGCTAAATTGGCACGTATTTCAATTGATCAGAATGATTTAAATGATTTTGCTGATGATCTGAGTGTATGTCTTGATTATTTTGCATTAATTAACGAGATTGATACATCCAATGTAAATCCAACTTCTCAATCAAATAATCTCACTAATGTTATGCGCGAAGATGAGGTAAAAGACAATATGCAGATAGATGAAGTCTTGAGTAACGCCCCAGAACATATTGATGGTTTTATTAAGATCCCAAAAGTTATTGATTAACAGGATAAAGAAATGAATACTGAGCTTAATAACTCAACTCCTGCACATATACATATACAAAATATTAAAAATAAAAAATACTCTGCTTTTGACCTCACTCAGAATACTTTAAAAAATCTTCATGACCAGGATCAACAATTAAATGCGTATATTAATATATTAGATGACTATGCGCTTTCGAGAGCAAAACACCTAGATGATGAGATTGCTGCAGGGAATAATTTGCCACTTGCTGGCGTACCCATAGCAGTGAAAGATATGCTAGCATTAAAAAATTATCCTACAACTGCTGGTTCTAAAACACTTGAAAATTTTACTCCAGCGTATAACAGTACTGTAGTCAATAAACTAGAAGATGCTGGTGCGATTATAGTTGGCAAAACAAGTTGTGATGAATTTGCAATGGGCTCATCGAATGAGTATGCCTTCACTGGCCCTGTCCATAATCCATGGGATATTGATAGAGTGCCGGGTGGCTCTTCTGGTGGCTCTGCTGCAACAGTTGCAGCGCGGGGTGTTGCATGGTCCATAGGTACTGATACGGGTGGTTCAATTAGACAACCGGCATCTTTTAACGGCATTTACGGAATGAAACCTACTTATGGACGCGTATCGCGTTTTGGTGTTGTAGCATTTGCATCATCTTTAGAACAAGTTGGGCCAATGGCGCATAACGTCTATGATTTATCACTTTTACTGCATATTATTGCAGGGCATGATAGCAATGACTCAACTACATTAGACGTGGATGTACCGAAATATCATGAATCATTGGATCGTGATATTAAAGGGCTGAAAATAGCTATCCCTGAAAACATTTATGAAGGCATTAGTGATGACGTGCATCAAAAAATTCAATCTGCAATAGATGTGTTTAGAAAAAATGGAGCTGAAATTACTGAAAATGTTGCAATTAATTCTTGGGAGTCTGCCTTACCAGCATACTATCTTATTGCTCCATCAGAAGCATCTGCAAACTTATCTCGATACGATGGTTTTCGGTACGGATTAGCTAAATTAGATGAATCAGATCTATGGCACAGATTAGAAAATACTCGTGGTGCTGGCTTTGGACGTGAGGTTAAAAGAAGAATTTTGCTCGGTACATATGCGTTGTCTGCCGGCTATTATGATGCATATTACAATAAAGCATTAAAACTACGCACGTTAATCAAATCTGACTTTAATAGAGTGTTTGAACAATTTGATGTCATCATGACTCCCACAACTCCTTCACCAGCTTTTAAAATTGGTGAAAGAGTCAAAGATCCATTAGAGATGTATATGAGCGATTATTATACTATTCCTATTAATATTGCTGGTAATCCAGCTATCTCAGTTCCTTGTGGATTTATAGAGGATTTGCCTGTAGGATTACAAATTATTGGAAAAGATTTAGACGAGCAACAACTCTTACAACTTGCTGCTTTTTATGAGTCAGAAACTGAATGGAACTCATTAGTTCCTCAATTTTAGGTGGTGTATGATGGATGACAGCAAATTTATCTCAATGGCAGTCAATAGAATGCCTGCATCAGGCATCAGAGATTTTTTTGAATTCCTAGATCAAAATGTAGATGTGATTTCTTTAGCTGTTGGTCAACCAGATTTCATGACGCCACAGCATATTTCGAATGCTGCCTCTGAATCAATGCTTGAGGGGAATACTGGCTATACATCAAATTATGGGTTGATAGAATTACGAGAGTTATTATCTAAGCATCTTAATTCATTATATGGCGTCTCATACAATCCAACAAATGAAATGCTTTTTACATCAGGTGTTTCTGAAGCGCTTGATATAGCAGTGCGAGCCATAGTGGATCCCGGAGATGAGGTTATCGTTCCTGAACCTGCTTATGTAGCCTATAAGCCAGTCATTTTACTTGCAGGCGCACAATATGTGCCGATACCAACATACGTAGCAGATGATTTTATGGTCAATCCAGAACTCATTGAACAAGCGATTACTCCCAAAACCAAAGCAATTTTACTGGGTTATCCATGTAACCCAACTGGCGGCATTCTTTCAAAAGAGAAATTACAGCAGATTGCTGATATTGCTGAAAAAAATGATCTGATTATTATTGCTGATGAATTATACGATCGTTTAGTTTACGGTGTTGAGCATACTTGTTTTGCATCTCTTCCAAATATGAAAGAACGAACAATATTATTAGGTGGTTTTTCCAAATCATATGCTATGACCGGCTGGCGGCTAGGTTACGTAGCTGCAGCACCTGCAATATTAGAGGCCATAATGAAAATTCATCAGTATGTAATGATGTCCGCGCCAACTGCTGCTCAGTATGCGGGTATTGAAGCCATTGCACATGGAGAGCAAGATATTGAAAGCATGCGTCTTGAGTACGATGCACGAAGACAATTTCTTGTCAACGAACTTCGTTCTATGGATTTTGAGATTTCAGAACCTAAAGGAGCTTTTTATGCATTCCCTGATGTTCAGAGCCGTACTGGTCTTGATGGACAAGAGTTTTCGAGTCAATTATTAAAAAAACATCAAGTGGCAGTTGTGCCCGGTGAAGTGTTTGGTGAGTCTGGGAAAAATTGTGTTCGCATGTGCTATGCAACGTCAATGAATGAATTAGAAGAAGCAATCACAAGAATTAAAAAATTCATCCAATAATTTCTTTTTCCATTATCTTTTCTCATGTATACTAACATTGGTTTCGATGTATAAGTTTTGTTAGTGGGGGACAATACATGAGCGGTAATTCTGAGATTATTCCTGGCTTAGAAGGTATTCCAATAGCTGAATCAGCTATTTCTCTTGTTGAAGGAGAAATAGGTCGATTAAGTTATCAAGGATATTCAATTGAAGATCTGACTTACCATTGTTCTTTTGAAGAGATTGTTGCGCTTTTATATGATGGTGAATTACCGAATCAATCTCGTTTAGATGAAATCACAGACAAAATGCATGACTACCGCCAGCTCACTCCTGATCAGATTGAACTTGCTCGTATTGCTGGTAAGCAATCTCACCCCATGTTTGCATTACAAGCTGCAGTTGCATCTGTTGGAGGCGCAAAAAATGATTTTGAATCTGATCTCGATAATGTTGTTGATAGAGGTATTGCGCTCATAGCAAAAACTGGACATCTCGTAGGTGCCATTGCGCAATCAGCAGATAATCGAGATTATATTGGCCCAAGTGATTCTGATAGCCATGCTGCAATGATATTAAAAATGATTGTAGGCAATGATTGCTCACAAGAACACATAGCAGTCATGAATGAATTATTAATCTTGCAAGCAGATCATTCTGCTGGCAATGCATCAACGTTTACTTCACGTGTTGTAACGTCTACTCGTTCTGAAGCAGAAGCTGTTGCCTCTGCAGCAATAGGTGCTCTGTCAGGACCTGCGCATGGTGGTGCTAATGAGAGGGCTATTCGATTGTT
>CEWO01030200.1_pt1 | contig 25038 bp, 22 predicted proteins | sample 361561 | NCBI WGS metagenome assembly CEWO01 (sample SAMEA2623627, study PRJEB7988) | marine metagenome | isolation source: saline water (ENVO:00002010), including
ATTAAAAAATCAAATTGGAAATTTTATATGAATGATGGCACCATATTGGTTGGGAGCAGGGTTGCAAACTCAGAGACAGAGGTTATTATAGATGCTGATATAGGCGTTTTTAAAATTCAAAAGGAAGACTACTATTTAACTATACCAATATTTAGCGACCGGATTTACCTAGGAATAATGTTTGTTATTGCAATATTTATATAAATTAATAATCACATGTTTCTTGTATGCAGATTGATGAAATAAATAAATTAATAAAATCTTCCGAACTCCCCTCGATTTTAAATCAAGACATTTTATCTAAGCTTGCAGAAATATGTAAAATTAACAATTATAAAAAAAATGATGTAATATATTCTAGAGGTGATAGAGTAACTAATTTTTTAATGCTAACTAGCGGTGAGTGTGAGTTAGTTGACTCTAATAAAAGATCTATTCGAACTTTAGGTAAAAATGATTTTTTTGGATTAGCAAGCTTGCTTTCTAATTCAACAAAAAATTATGATTTGGTTGTGAGGTCTGATGCCACAGCGCTAGAGCTTAACCAGTCTGACTTAGATCTTCTAACAGACCACCATCCAAACGTAAAAGATAGGCTTTTAGATATTATAAATATTAGATTATTCAATCCTGAGATTAACTCAGCCCTAAAAAAAATAGCTAAAGACATTGATGAAGAAACTATTCAAGAATTGAAAAAAGACTTGTCTTGGAAAACACTGCAAGATTCTGAAATCTTATTTAATGAGGGAGACCCCGGAGATTCTTGTTATATAATTATGAGTGGTCGAGTTCAAGCCATAAAGAACCATGGAAAAGAAAATGAGTTTTTATTAGGGGAGCTTAATCGTGGCGATATTATTGGAGATATGGCTCTTATAACTGAAGAAAAAAGAAGTGCCACCATTAAGTCCACAAAACTTACAAGATTAATTTATTTCTCAAAAGAAACCTTTAATAGCGTGATGTATAATAATCCTAAGGCCTTGATGGGCGTTTCAAGGGCCTTGATAAATCGATTAAAATATAATGACTCTAAGGGTGGCCAAAAAAATCTTGTGATTGGAATTATTTCACTAGAAAATGAGCTTAACACTAATTGTTTTTTAGATTTTTTTACAAAAAATATTAAACATTTTGGAAGCACAAATATTATTGATGAAAAAAACATAAATTCAAGTGAAGATCTTTTTAATTTTGAAATTTTGATTGAAAATATTATTTCTGACACAAATTTTTTAATTCTTAAATCAAATGACTTAAGCAACACTGATTGGAAGTCTAAAATTCTACAATATTCTGATAAAATATTAATTTTAGGAAATCAAAATCAGTTAAAAAACATTAGCTCTGAAGAACGAACTATCTTTAATAATTATCAAAATATTGATACTGATAAATTATGTTTATTAATAAACCATGCCGGAAAAAGCGAGATACCCGAAAACACAAATAGCATTAAATCAATTAGAAATAACATTAAGGCTTTTCATTTAAAAAAAATCTCTGAAACTGACGTTAAGCGAATTATTCGATTTATTACCAATAATACAATTGGTTTGGTTTTGGGAGGGGGAGGAGCAAAGGGATTTGCTCACCTAGGACTATACAAAGCTATGAATGAATTGGAAATTCCAATTGATGTTATCGGAGGAACAAGCGCAGGGTCAATTATTGCGGCTCAAATTGCCCTAGGGCTTAGTCTTGATGAAATTATTAAATTAAACAAGTCTGTTAATAAATTAAAAATGTTTAAAGAATATGGCTTTCCATATATTTCATTAATTAAATCAAAGAGGATTGAAAAAGCGGCAAAGCTAGTTGGTAAAAATAGAAATATAGAGGATTTGTGGATTCCATTTTTTGCCCCTGCAACTGATTTAACTAACTCAAAATTAAAAATATTTGAAAGCGGACCTGTCTGGGAAGCTATAAGGTCAAGTGGTGCTCTTCCTGGCATAGTCGTTCCACACTTTAAAAATAAATCTGCACTTGTAGATGGGGGTGTTTTAAATAACCTTCCAGTTGATATTATGCGTGAAAAATATAATGGAAATATAATATCTTCATCGTGCAGTAAAGATGAAAGTGACTCTACTAACTTAAAGGGTATCCCTAATCAGCTTGGCTTATTTCTTGAAAAATTATTTAAAAAGGGTGGCTTTAATAAAAAATATAATTACGTTCCAACAATTACAGAGCTAATATTAAAAATGTCTGTAGTAAGCAGCAGTCGTCTAACTGAAGAAAATATAAAGCTTAGCAATTTATATTTAGAGCTTCCTGTTGAAAATTACGGTCTCACAGACTTTAAAGATAGCGCAATGCTAAATATGATTGATATAGGATATAAGTACTCGCTTGAAAAATTAGAGGAATATAAAAAAAATCTTATTATTTAGGCAAATCCATTAAAAGCATTTTTGCCTCTTCAATGTAAGTGGCATCCTCAATAAAGTTGTCTGAATTTGGTGTTATTTTTGAAATATTTATTAGCACCTTTTTAGCCTCATCCATCAAATTCTCTTTTATAAGCGCTTTAGCAAGATAAACCTGTTGAAGTGGTGTTGCAGAGCCTGTTTCTACAGCTTTTTTGAAATATTTTATAGCTTTTGTATTCTCTGGCCAAGTGCTTATCAAGGGTATGTAAGGGGCTGTAAAATATACTGCACCTAATAAAAAATACCCTCCACCATTCTCGTATTCTGGATCTAATATAATGACATCAACGGCCTTATCTCTAAACTCATCGCCCCCACCCATTTTGGTAATTGATCTCAAGCCTACTGTCTTTGCCCAATTTGACATTGATGCAAGATACCAGTACAACATATCAACTGATTCTGGATACCTATATATGTATTCTTTGGCCTTTGTCATCGCAAGGTCAAAATAAAAGATTTTTTCATTTTTTTCTTGAGAAATATACTGAGCCATATAATAGTAAGATTTAATTAAATATATTCCTGCCGCTTCATCATCTTTAGAGTTTAAAAGTGACTCAAATATTGAAATTGCCTTATTTATGTTTTCTGGATTTGGAACCAGGTAAACGTTGTTCTCACCTCTTTTATTGTAAAAATCAATTCCATCTTGAATGGAGTGATTGTTTGAAAACAAAAAGGTGATCGCTGAAAATAATATTATTTTTATATACATACTAACCTCTAAAGATTTAATTAAAATAAATTTATATACGTGAAAATTATAGGTTATTAAAAAAATAAAACAGCATTATTTAAACATTAATTGATAAATTCAATATTATGAGCCAATTTTATTTAATTTTAATATTTGTTTCATTTACACTTTCTTATTTTTCAATTCAAGGTGATAAAAAATAGTCAGATTTATAAATCATTTTTCATAAAGGAGTTTTTGGAATTAAATTTATATTATGATTGGTCCTATATACAGATTTATTAAGGATAGTTTTAAAGAGTTAAGCCCGTGGCACAATATAAAGTTGTTCCACACTAATGTTAAGGGCGATATTTTGGCAGGCATAACAGTTGCCATCATTGCTCTGCCTATGGCTCTTGCCTTTGGAGAAATGTCTCAGCTTGGCCCTGTTGCCGGATTGTGGGGGGCAATAGCTGGAGGAATTATCGGTGGTTTTTTTGGTGGATGTGTGGTTGGGATGAGCGGGCCAACGGCACCCAAGGCTGCACAGATTGCCACTTTTATGTCTGTGATTGTTGGGGGCTCAGAAGATCCTTATGTTGCAGCATTTTCAATTATTTTTTTAAGTGGATTAATTATGATTTTTATTTCCATGTTAAAAATTTCAAAATTTATCCATTATATTCCCTATTCTGTTGTAGCAGGTTTTATGTGTGGCATTGGTATGATTGTTATTTTAACTCAAATTAATGCTTTTGTTGGTCTTCCAAATGAAAAAAGTATTCATGCTGTTTTTAAAAATTTAGGGGCTACTATTCAAAATATAAATATAGAAGCCCTATTTGTTGCAGTTCCATCTCTTCTAATATTATTTTTGTGGAGACCTATTGTAAGTAAATATAATTTTTTAAAAAGTGTTCCCTCCCCATTAATCGCCTTAATTGTGGGCACTGGAATAGCATCTTTTATGGAATTAAAAATCCCTTTAATTGGTGAGGCTATGAATCAAAGTACGAGTTCAGATATTTTTTCATTTTATTTTCCTGACTTTACTCAGCTAGCAGCCTTTCTTGGACCAGCATTTGCATTAGCGGGTTTGGCAATTTTAGATAGCCTCTTAAGCTGTAAGGTTGCAGACAATATGACGGGCAGTCGTCACAGCAGTGACAGAGAGACTTTTGGTCAAGGAATGGCTAATATGGCTGCAGGATTATTTGGAGGAGTAACTACGGCAACCGCTACTATGCGTACAGTTGCTAATATCAAATTCGGAGGAAAAACTCCCTTGTCTTCTATCATTCATGGATTAACTTTGCTGGGAATTTTATTAGGCTTGGGGTTTTTGGTTGAAAATATTCCTAACGCTTGTCTTGCTGCAATTTTATTTAAGGTGGGGATTGATATATTAGACTACAGGATTCTTGCGGTGCTAAGAAAAATTCCTATTACGGATTTTTGTGTTTTTGTTGTGGTTCTGTTTGTTACCGTCTACTCAGATCTTATGATAGCGGTTGGAATAGGTTTTCTATTGGCTTTTCTCAGCTACTTTAAGGATTTTGTTACTATCTTAAGGTCTGGTCATAAACATAAAATAATTCCATTTCAAGAATCTGAATTAATTTCAATGGAGTCTGTTCCAAAAAAATTGAACAGCTCAACAATTAGCTTTCTCCGATTAGAGGGTTCTTTCTTTTTTGGATCAACAGAGCCTGTTATTAGCGCCTATAAAAACTCTCAAAAACATAAGTTTTTAATAATTGATATAACCAATATCAGCTCGATAGATTTATCAGGAATATATGCATTAGAAGATCTTGTTTTAAATGCACAAAAAAACAATATAACTGTATTTGTTTTTAACACAAACCCTGATATTAAATCAACTATAGAAAAAGTTGGTTTTATTAAAAATATTGGGAAAGAAAACTATAAAGAGGAAAAAGATTTTATTAGTAGCTTAGGTACTATTTCTTAATTAAAGATCTAATATATTCTCTGTTTAATTTAGATATGTTATCAACTGAAATCTCTTTAGGACACTCTGCTTCACAGGCACCAGTATTTGTACAATGACCAAAGCCTTCCTCTTCCATTTTAGATAACATGTTTTTAACTCTTGACGAGCGCTCTGGTGCTCCTTGAGGTAAAAGAGAAAATTGATTTACTTTTGCTCCAACAAATAGCATTGCTGATGCATTTTTACAGGCTGCAACGCAAGCTCCGCAACCAATACACTCTGCTGAACTAAATGCTTCATCTGCATCTTTTTTATTAATTGGAATAGCATTTCCATCTGGAGCATTTCCAGTATTAATTGAAACATATCCTCCAGACTCTATTATTCTATCAAAAGCTGATCTATCAACCATTAAATCTTTAATAACTGGAAAACCATTAGCTCGCCAAGGCTCAACCACAATAGTGTCACCATTTTTAAATTGCCTCATATGTAATTGACATGTAGTTGTTCCTTTTTGCGGTCCGTGAGGCCGACCATTAATATACATGCTGCATGATCCACAAATTCCCTCTCTGCAATCATGGTCAAAAACAACAGGGTCTTCGTTTTTTTCTATTAACTGTTCGTTTAAAATATCAAACATTTCTAAAAAAGACATATTAACATCTATTTTTTCTAAGTCGTACCGAACAAAATTTCCTTTTTCCTGAAAAGAGTTTTGGCGCCAAACTATTAATTTTAAGCTGAGCATATTCTTCATTTATAACTTCTCTCAGCTAGTTTAACATTTTCAAATACTAATTTTTCTTTATTTAGGCAAGGGTCACCGATTTCTTTATATTGCCAAGCAGACACATAAGAATATTTATCATCCATTCTTTTAGCTTCTCCTGTTTCTGTTTGACTTTCTTCCCTAAAATGTCCCCCGCAAGACTCTTTACGATTTAATGCATCTCTAATCATTAGATCTCCAAGCTCAATAAAATCTATTACTCTTCCTGCCTTATCAAGCTCCGTATTAAAAGATTCAAATTTTCCAGGGATTTTAACTGTTTCCCAAAACTCTTTTTTTATATTATCAACTAATTCCAAAGCTTTTTTTAGACCTTTTTCATTTCTAGACATGCCACAATAGTCCCATATTATTTTTCCTAGTTTTTTATGAATAGACTCAACTGTTTGATTTCCTTGGACATTAAAGATTTTTTGCATTTTAGAAATTGAGGCTTTTTCAGAAATATTAAACTCTTCCATATCTGTGCTAACCTTTTCTTTAGATATCTGCTTTGATAGATAGTCTCCTATAGTGTATGGAAGAACAAAGTAGCCATCTGCCAATCCCTGCATTAAAGCAGAGGCGCCTAATCGATTGGCTCCATGATCTGAAAAATTACACTCTCCAATAGCATACAGACCTGGAGTTGTTGTCATTAAATTATAATCAACCCATGTTCCGCCCATTGTATAATGAATGGCTGGATATATTCTCATTGGTGTTGTATATGGGTCTTCACCGGTAATTTTTTCATACATTGCAAAAAGGTTTCCATATTTAGAAGCAACTGTATCTTTGCCCATTTTTTGTATTGCATCTTTAAAATCTAAATATACTGCTAAACCAGAGCTTCCTACGCCATAACCCCTATCGCACTCTTCTTTTGCAGCACGTGAGGCCACGTCTCTTGGAACTAAATTCCCAAATGCAGGGTATCGCGTTTCTAAATAGTAATTTCTGTCTTCTTCTGGAATGTTGCTTGGAGGGCGTGTGTCACCTTTTTTCTTTGGAACCCATATTCTGCCATCATTTCTTAAGCTCTCACTCATTAATGTTAATTTAGACTGGTGGTCTCCGCTAACAGGAATACATGTTGGATGAATCTGACAAAAAGAGGGGTTGGCAAAATATGCCCCTTTTTTATAGGCCCTCCAAGAAGCTGTTACGTTTGAGCCCATTGCGTTCGTTGACAAATAATAAACATTTCCATAGCCACCAGTTGCAAGAACAACCGCATCTGCAGCAAACCTTTCATATTTGCCATTAATTAAATCTTTTACAATAACACCTTTTGCCTCTCCATCTACTAGAACAACATCTTGCATTTCATGCCTAGTATATAGGCTTACTCTGCCTTTTTTAACTTGTCTACTGAGCGCACTATATGCACCGAGCAACAATTGTTGGCCTGTCTGGCCTCTAGCATAAAATGTTCTTGAAACCTGAACCCCTCCAAAAGATCTGTTGTCTAAAAGTCCTCCATACTCTCTTGCAAAAGGAACACCCTGTGCCACACACTGATCTATTATATTAGCGCTTACTTCTGCCAACCTATAAACATTAGCTTCTCTAGATCTATAATCACCGCCTTTAATGGTGTCGTAGAATAATCTAAAAGTACTATCTCCATCGTTTTGATAGTTTTTTGCTGCGTTAATGCCTCCCTGAGCTGCTATTGAATGCGCTCTTCTTGCGCTATCTTGAAAACAAAAAGATTTAACATTATATCCCAACTCTCCTAAAGAGGCTGCTGCAGAGGCGCCTGCTAAGCCTGTCCCTATTACAATTATATCCATTTTTTTCTTGTTTGCCGGACTAACTAAAGGAATTGAGGCTTTATAGTTTGTCCATTTTGTTTCCAGACTGCCTACTGGAACCTTACTATTTAAAAAATTTGTATTCATTTATGAAAACCAAAATATATATAAACAGGAATTATTGAAAATAAAACAGGAATCAAAAGCGAGTAAACCATTCCTACAATTTTAAAGTATTTTCTAGTCGATGAGGAGATTAGCCCAAGCGATTGAAAGCCACTTGTAAATCCATGTAAAACATGAAAGAAAATTGCTAACATGGCTAGAACATAAATTATAACATGTTCAATGTTTTGAAACTTGCTTACAACTAAAGAATATATATCTGTTTCTCCTTCAAACTTTGCTTTATACCAAAAGTTGCTTAAATGTATAATTATAAATGCTAGAATTATAGTGCCAAGAATTCCCATGTACTTAGAGCCCACGCTGTTAGAGGGAGATTTTTTATTTTTATACCCTATGCTTCTTTTTCTTTTTGAGTCAATTGTAAGAGCGATGGTTACAATAACATGTAATAATATAGAAACATAAGTTACAATTGATAATATTTTAACAATTGGGTTCGTTGACATAAACTTCGCATAATTATTAAACTGTTCCTGCGCACCACTTTCAACAGGTATAAGGAGCTGTAGATTACCTGCTAGGTGGCCTGTCAAAAAAAGAATTAAAAACAATCCAGAAAATGCGGCTAAATACTTGTTGAGTATATAGTATTTCAACTTAAAAGGGAATGTCATCATCCGAATACTTAACGGGCTCTTCTGAGCTAGGGGCTGGAGTATCTACCGGATCTGTAGCGCCCGCGCTTTCCGATACTGGCTGAGGGCTTGTGTTTTTCTGTGTAGCTTCTTTGTTTGGAAAACTAAAATTGTCTGCCGTAGGACTTTCTTCCATTCCGTAAGCTTGCAAAGCAACATGGTTAAGTTCTTCTCTAAGTTCTGGCGCAACAAAAATGGTGTCAAAATACTCGTCATCTTTGCCTTTTTGGCTTGGCACTCCCACAAAAAGACCATTAATTCCTTCAATAATCTTAAATCCTTTAATTGTAAACCCTTCATCCGTCATGATGTCAAAAAAGGCTCTAACTTTGCCCCAAGACCCCTTGTTCATTCTTTCAATTTTCAATTTTTAATCCTCCATAATTTAAATATCATAAATAATTTTCTTAATTCAATGGCTTCTAGACTTTAATTTTACTAAATTCTTCCTTAACCAAAAAACATACATAAAATTAATGAAAAACAAGCAATATATATATAGATTTTCAAAAAATATTGTTGATGGAAACAGAGGTATGGCTGATATTTTGGGTGGAAAGGGTGCAAACCTAGCAGAAATGTCTAGCCTTAAAATACCCGTTCCTCCCGGTTTTACGGTATCAGCAGAGGTGTGTAATCACTTTCTAAAAAACAATTCTTTTCCTAAAAATTTTAAAAAAAACCTACTCTCTTATATTAAAATAATTGAAGCAGATTTAGGGTTTAAATTTGGAAGTGTTGTAAGTCCGCTATTGTTTTCAGTTAGATCTGGGGGACGGCAATCAATGCCGGGCATGATGGAAACCGTTTTAAATGTAGGGCTAACAGATAAAACTATTGTTGGGCTTATAAAACAAACTAACGATGAGCGCTTTGCCTATGATTCATACAGAAGGCTAATAATGATGTATTCCGATGTCGTAATGGAAAAAGCAAATAATTTAAACTTAGGCATTAGGGAGCACCTGGACTCTATTTTAATTAAAATAAAAAAAGATAAAAACATTAATCACGATTACCAGCTAGAGGCATCAGACTTGAAGGAAATATGTCTAATTTTTAAGAAAGAAATAAATAAAATTCTAAAAAGCCGCTTTCCAGATGATCCCCATGAACAGCTTTGGGGCGCTATTAAGGCTGTCTTTATTTCATGGAACGGTTTTAGGGCAAAAGAATATAGGAGAATTGAAAAAATTCCAGATAGCTGGGGTACTGCTATAAGTGTTCAGAGCATGGTTTTTGGAAATATGGGGGATAATTCAGCTACAGGGGTTGCGTTTACAAGAAACCCATCAAATGGCGATGACTGCTTATATGGAGAATGGCTTCCCAATGCACAAGGAGAAGATGTTGTGGCTGGCATCAGAACACCTTACCCAATTAACGCCTATAGCAAGAATAAGTTAACTGAAAATAAAAAAACTTTAGAGGACGCCTTTCCAGATATATATAAAGAGTTGCTTAGCATAAAAAAGGTACTTGAAGTCCACTACTCTGACATGCAGGACCTCGAGTTTACTATACAAAATGGAAACTTATGGATGCTACAAACTAGGGATGGCAAAAGAAATGGACACTCTGCCATAAAAATTGCTGTTGATTTATATAATCAAAAAATGATTGGTAATAATGAGATTATAAATCAAGTTTCTTTTAAGCAAATAGAGGAAGTTATGCACCCTTGCTTTAATTCAAGGGAAGAAAAGTTGTCAAAAATTGTTGCAACGGGCTTGCCTGCGGGCCCAGGTTGCGCAACAGGAGTAGCCGCTTTTAGCCCTGAAAGAGCACAAGAGCTTAGTCAAAAAGGGAAAGAGGTGGTTCTTATTCGAGAAGAAACCTCTCCAGAAGATATTCATGGTATGCATGTGTCAAGCGCCATTATCACATCAAGGGGCGGGATGACTTCTCATGCGGCCTTAGTTGCTCGAGGTTGGGGAAAATGCTGTGTTGTTGGCTGCAGCGATATTATTATTAACAACAACAGTACTAAAATAAATGGAAAAACTATCACAGAGGGAGACTGGGTTTCTGTGAATGGAACATCTGGCAATATATATCTTAATAAAATTGAACTAATAAACCCTCAGCTAAATAAGAACAATAATTTTATTGATTTATTTGAGATTTTAAAGCCTTTGCAAAAAATTGATGTCCGCGCAAACGCAGACACTCCCGAAGACGCTACTAGATCAAAAAATATGGGAGCAAAAGGAATTGGTCTTTGTAGAACAGAGCATATGTTTTTTGAGCCTAAAAGAATTTCAGAAATAAGAAAAATGATTGTTTTTAGGTCTGACAAAAAAAGAAGGGAGCGGGCTATAATGAATCTGCTTCCTTTTCAAAAAAAAGATTTTTACGAGATTTTGAAGGCAATGTCTCCCCACCCCGTAACAATAAGGCTATTAGACCCTCCTCTACATGAGTTTGTTCCTGTAGAAGAGAACCAAATATTGGAGCTAGCAAGGGAAACAGGGGTTACAGAAAAAACAATAAAAGATAACATCTCTCAACTACAAGAGAACAACCCCATGTTGGGGCATAGAGGGTGTCGCCTAGGTATTTCTTATCCTGAAATAACTAAAATGCAGGCAACATCAATATTGGAAGCTGCTGTAAAATTAACCAAAGAGGGAACAGAGGTTTTTCCAGAAATAATGATTCCGCTAGTTGGGTCTATTAATGAGTTTAATCATCAAAAAGCAATTGTTGAAAAGTGTGGCTCAGAAATTGAAGCTAAAAATAATTTAAAAATTAATTACAAAATTGGTACAATGATTGAGCTTCCAAGAGCCTGCCTAGAGGCTGAAAAAATTGCTAAATCTGCAGATTTTTTATCTTTTGGAACAAATGATCTAACTCAAACAACTTTTGGTTTTTCAAGAGACGATGTGTCTGATGTTTTAAAAATATATATTAATAGCGGGATTCTTAAAGAAGACCCTTTTCGGTCTATAGATGTAGATGGTGTTGGCAAATTAATTGAGATTGCGGTAAAAGGGGCTCGAAAAGCTAATCCAAAAATTAAGATTGGGGTTTGCGGGGAGCATGGAGGAGACCCTAAGTCTATTGATTTTTTTAAAAATTGTGGCTTTGATTATGTGAGCTGTTCTCCTTTTAGGGTGCCTCCCGCAATTCTTTGTGCCACCAAATAGTGTTAGCTCTGTCACATATTATTACTTTAATTAATCGTAATTATTAATTAATTTTGTGTTCAATTTTAAATGGAGTAGAATATTATGAAAAAATTAATGGTTTTGATGGCTATGTCTTTAAATGTTTTTTGGTCAAATGACTACAATTACAGCGAAGAGCAACTAGCCGAACTTAAGACAAGGGCCTTTGAGAAGGCGCAAGCTTTAATGGTGCAGGAAATTTTTAATCTTACGAAAGATGTGCGGCTAAACAACACTAGGGAAGAGTTAATTGAAAACTTGTGCTCTACTGCTCCTATGGGCAACTTTACAGTTAATGCCGATATATCTGATTCCTTATCGCAAAATTCTGATGATTTTGCTGGGTCTATTTTTGTATCAAGAGATGGACAAAACACATGGACCTCCTCTTCTGATGTATCTTTAATTGGAACAGAGGGCTATGAAAACACCTGGGCAACATCTGTAGAAACCTCTGGAGGAAATAGTGTTGACTGGTATTTAGGTGGACTAATAAATACAGAATCCATTGGTCTAGACTATGGAAATATAATTGTTTCGCAGTGCCCTAATGATTCATATAATAATTCTGGCTCTACAAATTATGCAACGATTGTAACAGACCCTACAGGAGATGCAAGTTCAAATTATGATATACAGGCTGTTTCGGCGGGATACTCCGGTACAGAAGACTCTGTAAACCAGCTGTTATTTAATCTGGATATGGCTGGAAACTGTTGTGATGAAGGAGGGTTATTTGGCCCTTGGTATTTGTATGGCGTTGGAATCGTTAATCCAGACGTAGGCTCAACAACTTCTGCATATGCTATTGGGTATGGAAATGGTGGTTTTGGCCAGCTCTACCCTGGATTACTCGTAATTAATGGAGACCTTACAAGCGGAGATGTTTCGGGTTTTGAATACCTTACTACCGATATTTCCTCTAGTGAGTCTGGAGACAAATTAAATTTAGGTGTTAATGCAGACTATTTATTCAATGATTCAAATTTTGGAGAATGGCCTAATTCTTTAGAGGGTTTGGTTTTAGTTGGTGTGGTTGTAGAGGCTGGATTGAGCGGACTAGATATATCAACTACTGTTTTAGATCAAACAGATGTTGGTATTATGTTGGTCAACTCTCAGCATCAAACAGGAAACAGTCCTCTTGTTCTTTCTAACCCAGGCTTTGATTCTGAAAACAACCAACTTTCTGTTAATTATCAGGATGCTGACAATAATTTGCCTTGGTACAAAGCTGCTCAGGTTTGCAACACCCCTGAAAATGGCGGAAATTGTTTTGCTCAAAAAGAAATGATTCCAAGCTCTCGCACATATAGTGATGGGGTTACGTTTAATGCAAATATTTCAGATATAATAGATGAGTTTGGTTTGTCTGGTGACTATGAGGCTCACTTTTGGTTTGCAGACAGTGATGATTTAGGGGAAGCTCAAATTGAATATGATATTAGCATTGGTGGTGGAAATTCTTGTCTATTAGGAGACTCGAATGGTGATGGCGCTTTAAATGTTCTAGATGTGGTGCTGTTAGTTAATCTTGTTTTAGCTCCATCATATGAAGAGTGCGCCGATGTAAATGGCGATGGAACTTTAAATGTTCTAGACGTGGTTACTTTGGTGACCTTAGTTCTTACTCCTTAAAGCTTTAATTATATATAATAAAAAAGGGAGCATTTTAGCTCCCTTTTTTATTACCCTTAATTTTTATTAAAAAACTACTCAATCATTTCTTGGCTTTCGCCTCCTATAATGTCTTCGATTTTCATATCTCCAGAATTAATAATTGTTTGAGCCAAATTAACCAATTCTCTTCTAGAATCCATTACCTCTTTTTTAGGCATTGGTTTTTCAATAGGTTGGTACATGGCTTGTTTTTTCTTAGGCATTATATCAACAATGGCTTTTACTTTTTCCTCATCAACTCCCTTAACAGACAAAGCAAAAATATCGATATCTATGTCTGGGTTAGTCCAAAAATCACTCGCAGTGTCTTCATTCATGTCCAACAAGTCATTAAAGGTTAAATAATATTTTTTAATATCTGAGTAAAGGTCTGGATCGTTAGTTTGTACTTGATTTAAGTACTCTGCAGCTTCTTCTTCGTTCATTTTATTAAGAATATCGGCCATTCTTTTTCCTCCACCTCTAGAAAACTCTTTGCTTTGGGGGATATGGGCGGCTTTTTTTTCTAAATCTTTAGCAACATTTACCACCATTTCCAATGGAACGTCAGAAAGATTTCCTAGCTCTAATATAATATCATTTTTTTGTGCCGGGCTTAATCTATCAATAAAGTCTGATCTTTTTTCATCATCAACCTGATCAATGGCCAATGCGGCTTTGGGGGCAGGTTCGTTTGAAAGCAAATAAAATATTTCTTCTGAGCTAAGGTCTTCAAGAAATTGAAATAACCTATCAGAATCAGGCTTGCTTTTTCTATACCTATCTTGGAGCAAAAGAAAAGAAAACTCATCAATAATTTGTTTTCGAACAACTGTAGGAATCTGTCCTGACAGCTCATTGCTTCTAACCCTTATCTGCATAAGGTCTTCTTTTGGAATTCCTGAAAAAAAGGAAAGAAATAAAGGTTCTCCAAAAACATTCAATAATACCGCAGCCTTATCAAGGCCTTTTAAATTATTATAGTCCATATTTATTCCTCTGAGTTTTCCTCATCTTTTTTTGACTCATCTAGCCAATCTTTTAAAATTTGTGTTGCGCCTTCTTTTTGTCCTGCGCTCATTGCGATAGCTGATTGTCGTTGGCTTTGAATCTCCGCCTGTAAAACCCCTTCGTCTAGAGGAGCTGATGTTTGCACCGCTACTGGAGCTGGAGCTGGAGCTGGAGCTGGAACTGGAGCCGCTGGAACACTTTTTTCACCGCCCTGACTGCTGTCTTCCTTTGGCTTTAGATAAACCACTTTTTTCTTATTGCCCAAAATAGCAACGGTAGATAAAACAATCAAAATACTAACAAGAACAATTAAAATAATCATCATCAAGTTGCTTTCCTGGTATTCGCAGGAGCCCTCCTCGGTGGCAAGAGAGTTATAGTTTAGCGCATCTGGGTCCATGCAGCCCAAATACCTACAACAGTCCTCGCAATCTTTTGTAAACCTCTTATTATAGTTTAGCGCATCTGGGTCCATGCAGCCAGCTATAGATAAAACACTTCCTTCGGGATATGAGCAACAGTTTTCACATGCAGCGTTTGCATCTGGATCATAATTGTCTGCCCTTTTGTCCAAACATCCTTCTTTTCTGTCATATATATTATCTAACTTTTGTCCGTATCGACTTAAAAGACTGTCCTTAAACATCATTTGCATTTTATACTGTTCTTCTAAATAAGACATTCTGAAACTTTTCATATCCTCAAGCTTATCTTCTTTTTCAAAGCTTTGATTTTGTAGCTCTTTTAACTGTTCTTCCAAATCAGCAAACTCTTGCTCTAAAAGTGTTTTTTCTTGCTCTTCTATTTGATATTGATTTAGCTCGTTTGTTCTCTCAAGAGCAATATTCGCATCTTGAAGCTCAATTAATCTGGCTTCAAGCGCTTTTGCAGCATCCTCTGCAGCTGTAAGCCCCGCTTCCGAAGAGGGGTTCTCACCCTTTTTGCTGCCTCGCCTGTAAAAATCAAGGGTTTCAAATTGAACACAATCATCACAGTGGTTTAAAGATGGCCAAATATCTGCTTTAATCATTTTTTCCATACTGTTTTTTACTGATGGGTTATCATATGAGCTGTCAATGTATATGTATACAATATAAGACTCGTTGTAAGAGCTTGATGGTGTAGACACTGTTTTGGGCGCTGATGGTATTGTTGGTAGCCCTGGAATATATTGTTTTTGAGTCCCCTTAGATGTTTTTTTTCTTATTTTATATTTACTATCTATGTTCGCATCATGTCTGGTTCCAATCCATATTTTATATAAATCTGGGTCCCAGCCCATGCCCCTAAAACCGTCTTCAATCTGAATTTTCTTTTTCATAAATAATTCTGATGAAGCAAAAACAGTGCTTAGACTGATAGCCAATAAAATGGTTATTTTTAAAAGTTTTTTAAACATAACGTCTCCTAAATAATTTATCTTGTTGCAAATATTATTTTAATCCTTCTATTTTTTTCTTTCTGAATGTCTGACCGATTTAGTGAATCAATTAATGTTGGAGTTACAGAACCGTCTCTTACTTGAGACCAACTAACATCTGAGGGCCACTGGTCTGCATATCCAATTGCTCTTAACCTATTTCTTGGAACTTCTAGAAAATCAATTAAATAGGTTACAACCTCTGATGCCCGGAAAGATGAAAGCCCCCAATTGTTTTTATATTTTTCTTCTAGGTCTCCGGAAACAGGGGCATTGTCTGTATGTCCTTCGATTAAAATCTCTCTTTTGTCATTTTTGTTTTTCATTAAAACAGAGGCTTCTTTTAATAGTATTTTTATTTCTTCTTTTAAATCTACAGACCCAGACCCAAAACATATTTCTCCATCTAGCTCTAACGCAACCCCTCTTGGGTCATGAGATACATTTAGGGGTTCTTTTTCATCTAATTCTTGAATTTCAAAATCTTTTTTTGCGCTTGACTGATTAGAGTTTTGAATACTTTCTTTCATTTTTTCTTTTATTTCTTCTTTTAAATCTACAACCATTTCGTCTAATTCTTGTTTAATTTCATTTTGAGATAGCGGGGGTGTTCCAGTGTCTTCACCTTTTGTGGTGCCTCCTGTTTGGTCTGAATTAGAGCTTTGAAATCCAGAGTATTTGACAGGGTCTAGAGTTGACATTGAAAAAAGCAAAACAAAAAAAGCAAACAACAAAGTCATCATGTCTGCAAACGTGCCCATCCAAATTGGCAAACCTTCATCTGGCGGATCAGGGTAATTACATTTCCCTTTTTTAATTTCTCCTTTTGATAGTTTTTTTGTTGCCATATTACTTATTCGTCTTCAGGTTTTTTTCTCATTTTAGGAGGAAGGTATGCATTTAATTTTTCTCTTACTTGAAGAGGGTGAACTTTTTGACCAATCAACAATATTCCTTCTGTTATTAACGCACTTTGGACTTTTTTATCTTCATTTTTACCCTTCAATTTATCTGCAAATGGTAAAAACAAAAAGTTGGCAAAAAGCGCACCATAAAGCGTGGTTAAAAGTGCTGTTGCCATCGCCTTACCCATTGCCTCTTGAGGGTTTACACCTTCGGCAGGCTCAGCTCCCATTCCACCTAGCATAAAAACAAGACCAATCAGCGTTCCAACCATACCAAAGGCTGGGGCATAAACACCAAGAGATTTCATAACATTCATTTCTTGCAGCTCTCTCTGCTCCCTAAAAGATTCCATGTTTTCCATAATAGACTCTACGTCGTCTTGCTTGCTTCCTCCAAGAATAAGCTCAGCCCCATCATTTACCATATGTAGCCTGAACTTCATGTTTTGCGGAGACCCTTGTAACGCTGCTTCAAATTCTTTTCTTCCAGACCTTTGGGCTGATGCCAAATCACATAAATCATCAACAACATCTCCCAAAGTAAACCCATCATCTTTAAAAATCATTTTTAACAATCCAAATAATCGCAAAACGTCTTTCATTTTAAAAGCTATAGCGGTAGCGGCAATAGACCCCCCTACAACAATCAGCAAACTATTTAAATCACCTAGCTGAGAAATCGGCTGGTTTGATGATGCTGCTCCTAAAAAAGCAGCAGTCCCAATAAGCGCTGTGCCTAACAACAATCCTATTAATGTTCCCAAATTCATAAATTATTCTTCCTCTTTATTGTTTTTGTATAAAGGTTCTAAGTTTCCCTCTTTAAGGCTTTGTAAAATATTTCTTACCTGGTCATATTCTGGGTCAATTTTTAACGCAATGTTCCAGTTAATTGATGCCGCCTTTAGATCATTCAAATAATAATAAACTGTTCCACGTCTGGCATATGCTATTGCTAGATTTGGCTGCAACTCAATCACCCTATTAATAACCTCTAGGGCGTCATCATATTTTTCCTCTACCAAAAGGTCGTGAGAGGTTTGAAAATTTCTCATTGCATTGTTTTGTTTAGACTTGTCAATTTCTATGCTCAGTAACATTTTTTTAGTAGAGTCTTGCAATATGTTTATGTTTTTTTTGAAAAGAGCATTCTCGTTATCTAGAATATTTATTTTAGACTCATATATACTCAATGAGTCTTTGTAGTTTGAAATTATAATTTCTTGTTCTTTAATTTTTGATGAATCAATAATAACAAGTGGCTGAAAATCGTCATATCGACCGTTTCCGCTTGGGTTTAATAATTGGTTTTTCAACCTTTCCTGGTCACTTTTAATGTCTGGTATATTCATAACAAAGCCTATCATTATAGAGGGGTCGTCGTTTCCAAGCTCTTGGTTCTGGTTGTTTACATCTGACCTCCTTGCCCAATCCGTGATTTTGTTTATATGAGAAACTCCAAACCTTAAAGCATATATGTCTGTTAGGGGTATTTGTGTTCCTAGATTAATCCCCGTTCCATCATATTCAAACATTATATTCATTTTATTTTTAAAAAATGGGGTGTTTAAAAACATTGATAAAAAAGGGCTCATAGAAGGTCCGCTAGTGTCATCATAGTTATGATAGTCGCTTCCTATTTTTCCCGTTCCAAAACCATAGTTGATGGTCATTTCATATTTATTAAACTTTTTAGAACTGCAAACAACAACAAATAAGGATGCGTTGTCAAAAAGCCCTGCATCTGAGTTATAATTTTTAATTGATAGGTCTTGAACCCCCATGTCAATGTAAAGATTTTTATATCCATAAATCCTTCTTTGCAGATGAAATCCTAGCTCATATGGGCTCTCTTCTAGTGGCCCAGAGCTTTCTATTTCTAACATAGATCTGTAGTCGGGAAGCAAAGAGTAGCTAAAGCCAAGATTCCATTTTTTTACTTTTGTATTTATAAATGTAGAAAGGCTGTTAGCCGGAACCTCGAAATCAATTAGCTCAACCGATGTTCCTAGAGATATTTTTCCTTCTCCAAGATCTGGAAAATAGCTTCCTGGGGTTCTGTATACAGAATTAGGGCGAGAAAAAGCAACCCTAGAATTAGAATAAAAAACAGAGGTAAGTATCACCAAAACAAAAATTATATTATAATAAAATTTATTTTTCATTTAAAATATCTCTTGCGTATTCAGAATAGCCATTATTTTCAAACTCTTCAATAATATACTTCAAAATTAGATTAGATTCTTCTGCGTTTCCTGTCTCTCTAATAATTAGAGCCTCTAAAAAAAGTGTTTCTGGGTTTTCTTTTTGGTTTGAAATTTTTTCAATGTTTTCAAGAGCAACACTATAGTTGCCTAGGTTATAATAAACAAAGCCCGCCCAATAATAAAAATCGTTCCAGTCTTGAAACTCCTCTAGTATAGTATCTCTGTTTTCTAAATATATAATTTGCTTAGCCGCCTCAAAATATTCTTCCCCCAATATTAAGTCTGAAAAGGCAACTCTTTTAGTGTTGTTTTTTTCATGACTAAAGCTTTCTAATTCTATTGATTTAGGAGCAATAAAATAATTTGTTTTTAATGTATATATGTTGCTTGGTGAGTCTTTTTTTGAGATTTTTGTTGAAGAGTCTAAAACAAAATTATTTAAATCAACCTCTCTTTGAATGATTTTTTTAGCAGAGGGGTCTTTTATTGAAACACCTAGGCTCCAGTAGTTTTTTTGAACACACAGACTGACGCCAATCAACAACAATAAAGAAAAAAATTTATTCATACTGCTCCCAATCTAATGCATAAGAATAGCTGATAAATTCTCCAAAACTTTTTGGAACAAACAGTTCAAACTTACCTATGGACCCTGGCTCTATAGAGGCATCTGAAATCACCCCATTTCCCAGGTCTTGAACAGACCCTTTAACAAAACAGGTTAGAGGTTTTGTGTCTCCCTTCCAGTTCATTCTAAATAAAAAGTTGATTTTGGCAAAGTCTGCTCTTTCTTTTCCTATGTTTTTGATGTCGCCTGTTAAAACAACATTTCCGTTTTCATCGGTTTTTTCATAAATACTTCCCAAAATAATTAAATTTGCGCTCGGCTTTGAGTTTTTTCTTTCAATATCGGAGGCGCCTGCTGTTTGTTGAACCTCTATAATCGCACCATCTTTAATAAAATTCTTTAATGGCTGAGTTGACAGAGAGTCTTTAGGCAACATTTCTACTATGTTTTCAGTAACCTTAACAATCGTGGACCTGTCAACAGTTAGCCCCCCAATTAATGTTTCTACCTTTATAATGTCTTGGTCTTGGTAGGTTATCTTTCCATAAATAGTGGTTCCATTATCTAAAACAATTTCCTTATTGTAAATTGAAAAAGGATTTTCCCAAACCTGCGACTGAGCTTTTAGAGAATACAGTTCTTCGTTAACAAAATCTAACTCGGCTTGAAGTTTTTTAATTTGTAAGCCTAGGTCTTCTATTAGAATTCCATAGTGGTTATCTATTGATGACGAGGGTTTTTCTAAAGGCGTTTTTTTCTTTTCTATTTTTTCTTTTTTAGGCTCTTCTTTAGGTTCTTCTTTAGGTTCTTCTTTGAGAGCTTCTTCCTTTTTGGTTTCTGCTGTTTTTTCTGCTACCTGTTCTGAGCTCTCTTCAAAGGGATCGTTTTGGAGCCAGCTACAAGAGGTTGCAAAAAAACCAACCAATATAATAATAAATAAATTTTTCACTTTTTTACCCATCTGTTTGTTTTCTCTACTGTTCTATTTAGTCTAGAGAATTTAAACATATTAACAAAAAGAGCGAATACAAAGTTTTTTTTCTATTTTTATTGTGCTTCTCAGTTACAAATATACTATATGTTGTAGTGTTATCAAGTCGCTTTTCTCTTTAATTTTTTTTTAATAACTTATAACGTCTTTTAAAAAACAATACAATGAAGGTAAATGCATTAAAATCAAAAATTCATCGAGCAACAGTAACTGATGCTGATATTAACTATATAGGGTCTATTACTATTGATAAAAATTTAATGGACTCTGCCAACCTTCTTCCCTATGAGCAGGTTCAGGTTTTAAACATTACTAATGGAAATCGTTTAGATACATATGTTATAGAGGGAAAAGAAAATGGTGGAGATATTTGCATCAATGGTGCCGCAGCACATCTTGTTAGTCCTGGGGATTTAATAATTATTGTTTCTTATTGTCAAATTTCTCACTCTGACCTTCTGTCTCACAGGCCTACGGTTGTGCATGTCAACAAACAAAACGCTGTTGTTGATGTAGGTTCGTTTGTTAAAGCGGAATAGTTGGTATTGTGAAAAAACATTATATACAAGACATTCAAAACTTTAAAAAAACCTGTCAGCCCTTTGCGACCATTACCGCCTACGACTACACTTCTTCTTTAATTTGTAATAAACTGGGGTTTCCTTTACTACTTGTCGGGGACAGCTCTTCAATGGTTGTTTTTGGCTACGACGATACCACCCCAATAACAATGGAAGAGATGCTTCTTTTGCTAAAGGCTGTTGTGAGGGGAAACAGCTCTTCTTTAGTGGTTGCAGACATGCCTTTTTTATCTTACCAGCCTTCAAAAAGAGACGCTATTCACAATGCTGGAAAGTTTATTAAGGCCGGGGCCAATGCTGTTAAACTAGAAGGAGGAAGGGAGGTTTTAACAAAAGTTGAAGGTCTGGTGAGTTCTGGGATTCCTGTAATGGGACACCTTGGCCTTCTACCTCAGTCAATAAATTTAATGTCAGGATATAAGGTTCAAGGAAAAACTAAGGATAGAGCTTTGGCGTTAATTGATGATGCTGTTCTCCTTGAAAAAGCCGGCGTTTTTTCTTTAGTTTTAGAGGGTGTTCCTGCAGAGGTGGCTAAGATTATTACTAAAAAGATTAAAATTCCATCTGTTGGAATCGGTTCTGGTCCGGACTGCGATGGGCAGATCCAGGTTTTTCATGATGTTTTGGGGCTGTTTAATAAAATTGTTCCAAGGCATACAAAAAAATTTGTAGATGGAAACAAACATCTTATTGGCGGTTTGAAAAAATACAAAGAAGATGTTGAGAGTAGAGCGTTTCCAAAGCCTAAAAATTATTCAAAATTAAATCCCAATATTTTAAAAGAGCTATCTGAAAGTATTTAAGTCAATATCAGAATACAGGATTTGGTCTTCTTCTTTAAAGGGTTCTGTTGGTTTTGTTCCAACTATGGGAGCTCTGCACGAAGGACATCTTTCTCTTATTAAAAAATCTAAAAAAGCTTGTGATAATACGGTGGTAAGTATTTTTGTTAATCCTAAGCAGTTTTCTCCTAGTGAAGATTTTAAAGTCTATCCACGCAAGCTAGACAAAGATGTTCTTTGTTTAGAGCGCTGTGATGTTGACGCTCTTTTTTTTCCTGATGAAAAGATGATTTATCCAAACAATTTTTCAACGTATGTTGATGAGAGCCTTTTGTCATTAGGGCTCGAAGGCAGCTCTCGGCCCCACTTTTTTAAAGGGGTTTTAACTGTTGTTTTAAAGCTGTTTAATATTGTTTCTCCGCAAAGTGTGTTTTTTGGGAAAAAGGACTACCAGCAGTTTCGGCTTATTCAAAAAATGGTTGAAGATTTAAACTTAAACATTCGTGTTGTGGGTTGTGAAACTATACGAGAGAGGGGAGGTCTTGCAATGAGCAGTCGAAACGAGGTCTTTTCAGGCGAAGAAAAAGAGGAACTTGGTGTTATTTATAGCTCTTTAAGCGCAGCTAAAAAAGAAATCCTTTCTGGAAAACGCGATGTGCTTGCTGTTAAAAATTTTATTGAAAAAAGGTTGTTGAGCTTGGCTGGAGTTAGGGTTGATTATATAGATGTTACAGATATTGAGCGTTTAATTTCTGTTGAAAAAATCAGTCAAGATTCTTTAATTTCTTTAGCAGTTTTTTTTAAAAATGTTCGACTAATAGATAATATTGAGATAAAAATATGATACAAAAAATAGTTTTAGTTCTTATTAATTTGGTTTTTGGAAGCATGGTTTTGCTTAGCTACCGATATGGCGTTAACAAAGTTGTTAGCATGGGAAAGGACCCTTCTAAGCTTTTGTGGGGCGGGGTTCCTGATGTTTTGCAGCCAATTATTGTTGTTTTTATGTTTGTCGGGGCTGTGGGTTATTTTTTATTCACTTATAATTTTTTATTTAATGTTAGTACTGATAAAGTTTTTTTAGGGCGATTTAGCTATTCTTCCTTACATATGTTGTACCTTTTAGTTTTTATCCCCTCCATGGTTTGGATTGGCCTTACTATAGACTATATTGATTCACAAAGAAGCATGTTTGACTGGGTGGTTATTGTTTTGGTTTTGTTTACCGTTGCTGGATCCTCTATTCTTTTACTTTTATTTACGATTGATTTAAAGGTTGAAAGCGGGGGAATGTATTTGGCTTATGTTTGCGGAGCAGCCCTTTTTACTTTTCATACTTTGTTTTTAGATGCGCTGCTTTGGACCACCTTTTTTCATAAAGGAAACTAAACTGTTTCAAGTTTAATGTTTTTAAAGGTTGCTTGGTGAATAATCGCACCAACAGAAATAGCGTCTACTCCTGGAATTAAGTATCTGTTTAGTGTTTTAAATGTTATTCCACCCGAAACCTCAATAAAGATTTTTTGATTTGACTTTTTAATAATTTGGATACATTCTTTAATTTTTTGAGGCTCCATATTGTCTAAAAGAACCGCATCGATTTTTTGTTTCAGACATTCCTCTAGTTGTTTTTTTGTATCTATTTCGACCTGTATAGGAACAGTGGTTTTTTTTACTTTTTCAAATATCTCTTTTATATTTTTATTTGACCCAATATGATTATCTTTTATCATAATTCCTTTTGATAAATTAAATCTATGGTTTTTTCCCCCTCCACACCTAACCGCATATTTTTCAAAAACTCTAATTCCCGGCGATGTTTTTCTTGTGTCTAGTATTTTAATGTTTTTTCTAAATGCCTTAGAAGCATAGCGGTGGGTTTCTGAGGCTATTCCAGACATCCTTTGAATTAGATTTAACACAACTCTTTCTTTCCTTAATATTTCAAAAGAGGGGCCCTCAATTGTTGCAAGCTTAAATCCTTCTTTAACCTTAAAACCATCTTTAATAAAAATAGACACATTAACATTTTTTGAAAATGCGTTTTCAATAATTTGGGCTCCACAAAAAACCCCTTCAAATTCAGCAACAAAATCTGTCTTAACTATTTTTTTATTATCAACAAATGTGTTTGTGGTTATGTCGTTTTTTATATCATCTTCATCAAAAAAAATCTCCAACTTTTCTTTAATTGTTTTTTTTGATATGCTGTCAATTTGTTTATAAAGCATTTTTTCTTCCCCAAAAAATCAATGTGCCTGGCCAGTCGTCTTTTTGATTAACCTGCCTAACACTACAATTAGAAAAATTATTATAAATCAAGGTTTTCTTCCAGTCATTAATTGATTTAGTTTGCATTAATACGTTCAAGTCTTCTGGCCAAGAAAGAGATTCTTTGTTTTCTTTATAGTGGTCTATTCCTGCTATGAAAAGACCTCCTGGTTTAAGCCATTTTTTATAGCATTCTTTAACAAACTTTTCCGGGTCCTTTAGGTAATAAATTACCTCCATTGAATATATAATGTCAAATTTATGTCCAGGGTTCCAGCTGTTTAGGTCGGTCTTAAAAAAAGAAGGGGCACTAATGTTTAGCTGAGCTTTTTCAATCATTTTAGCGGCACCATCATAGCCGTGAGCCCTACCAATAAAGCTTTCTTTCAAAAGGTCTGATGTTGCCCAGCCGTTTCCGCAGCCAACGTCTGCAACCGAAATGTTTGAGGCTCCATGAAATTCTTTTTTAATAATATCTTTAATGTGCTCATACGACTTATAATGGTTTTTTTTCATTCCTTCATCTTTACCGTTTTGGGCCCACCTATTAAAGATTTCTGTTGCTTTTTTTTTCTTTATCATATTGTCCATTTTGTTATAATGTTTTCAGTTCCCTGAAAAATAAACTCGATCGATATAACCATAAGTATTAATCCCATAATTCTTTGCATAATTCTTAGGCCCGATTTTCCAAACGTCTTTAACAAGTATTTTGATATTCTAAAAGTGAAAAGGGTAATTAAAAGCACGCAGATGAGGGCTGTAAATAAATGGATTTTATGGTTTATGTCTCCATTTGTTTCAGAATATAAAATCATTATTGATGCAATTGATCCTGGCCCAGCTATTAAAGGAATTCCTAGCGGGGTATACGCAACCTCTTTTTTGTCCTCTGCTTCTTTTTGTTCAGATGGGGTGGTTTTGGTTCTGGATCTTTTTGACTCTACCATATCTAGGCTTATTTTAAATAAAATAATACCTCCTGCTATTTTAAAGGCATGTATTGTTGTTCCATAAAAAGAAAAAATCAG
>CEWO01010282.1_pt1 | contig 24647 bp, 20 predicted proteins | sample 361561 | NCBI WGS metagenome assembly CEWO01 (sample SAMEA2623627, study PRJEB7988) | marine metagenome | isolation source: saline water (ENVO:00002010), including
TTCGTCTCCCGGATTTAAACAAGACCCATCATCAACTAATGCATTTAAATCGTAGTTACAAGAGTTTATATCCATACAACCATTTGCACACTCTACTCCAAACACTATGGTTTCATTAGTACCTTCTAAAATTAGTATATCTTGTGAATAAAATTGCCACAAAAAATCTTCGTTACTTTCAATGTCAATGGTGAAACAATCAGCCTGCAAGTTAATAGGCCAGCAAGCAGTTAAAAACCCACTATCAGTCGTCAATGAGTCCGAGAAGAGCAAACCATTAATATCACCTTCAACATTAAAATTTGTATTTAAACCATTTTCCCAATATAGTGTCAATGAGACTTCATCTTGCGGGCAGTTACAATTTAATGACCAAACAGTATCGTCATCTTTTTTAAAGCAATTATTATCACTTTCGCATGACTGAGAGTAGATAGCATAATTTAAATCCCAGACTTCTACGCAATCGATATTATTATCGTAACACCATAAATTATTTAATTGGTTATTATTAGAGACATTTAGATTAGAAAGATTATTTAAATAACAATATAAATCAGTTAATGCGGTATTATTAGACAGGTCTAATTCAGATATCATGTTTCCATAACAAGATAAATGGTTTAGTAGAGTATTATTCCCCACACTTATTGTTGATAAATCATTCCAGCTACAATTTAAATATGTTAGCATGGTGTTAAAGGATGTATTTAGAAATGATAAATTGTTAGAAGCACAGTTAATATTTTTTAACTGAGTATTATTTGAAATGTCTAATTCAGATAAGTTGTTAGAGTAGCAATATAAATCTGATAATAGATTACTAGTGGATAAGTCTAGTTCGGAGATGTTATTGTTAAAGCAATTTAAATATGTTAGATTAGGATTGTTGGACAAGTCTATTCCCGATAAATTATTATTGTCACATGAAACAGTTGTTAGCTCCGGATTGCTAGATAAATTTAATTCAGAGATATTATTATCAAAACAAATGAAAGATACAAGTTCAGGGTTGTTAGATAAGTTTAGTGCGCTTATATTATTATTGTCACATGATAAATAAGTTAAGGCAGCATTATTAGATAATTCTAATTCAGATAAGTTATTATTGCTACAATATAAATGTTGTAACAGTACATTATTTGATACATTTAGTTCAGACAAGTTATTTGAGTAGCAGTATAAATAGGTCAGATTAGAAAAATCTTCTAAGCCTGTTAAGTCAGAAATTTCATAACCAGCTATTTCAAGTGTTGTAATAGTATCAATACTTTCAGTTAAAACATAATTATCTAGGGTTTCATCATATCCCCAATCAATTAGAAGTTGTTCAAAATTAGAATCTAATATAAATGTTGTTTCTTGTGCAAATGACAGGATTGGAATTATACAAATAAGAATATATTTCTTCATAATGAATTATTTTAGTTTGTCTAGTAATTGTTTAGACATGTCATACGAATGCTCCCAACCCTTTGCACTAATACGAATTTCGATACAATCCTGTCCTAGGCACTCAATATTAGAGTAAGGTAAGATGGAAATAAAAAAACCTTGATACACTTTAGATCTTTTTGTGTTAGCTAAAAAATAACGCATCCCAGGTTCCTCCTGCCTAGAAGCGGTCTCCCAGGTAACAAGTCCCTGAAATGCAGAAGAAGATTTAATACTAGTTAAAAGACGTTGATAGTAAGTACCATTTTTAGGAGTCTGAATTATAATAGTTTGATACCAATTTTCATCCATAATTAACGCATCCTGTAATTCTATTTGATACATAGCTTTATCACACTCAAATGTTCTAGAATAATATCTCCATTCTGATTTGTGGTGGTAATGGTCAATAAAATGTTTTAATTTAACCTTTTCGTCTATGGTATAATTTAATTCGCAATGATCAAGTAGAGCATTTTGTTGTTTTTCATTTGTTTCAAACAACGTTAATAGATCATCTAACGATAATTGACTATATGACAAAAAGGGGATAAGCAGAAAAAATAATTGTAATCGCATGTTACTTAGTTATGTATGTTTTTTCAATGGATCCGTCATCAAAAATATATAAAAATAACATGCCTTTATTGTCTGCGGCTTGAGCCCTGCCAAGAACATCTATAATAGCAATAATTCTTTTAGAAGAAACTTGCTCAATTAGGCCAGTATTGTTTTCAACACACTCACAGTCGGAGTTAAAAATACCATAATCAAAGTCAGGCCCTAAACTACCTGGTAAAATACATTCATCGCCAGGGAATTCACAACTACCATCATCAGTAATTGCTACATCAAGATAATTACAAGCCATTTCATATGTGCATCCGAAGGCTTCATCATCATCGCAAACACCATTGTTATTGGTGTCGTTATTTATAATAAAACCAGTCCCATCTGTTTCACCTGAGCATGTTTCGCAGCTAAAAGACTCTATTCCCCCTGAAATAGTGCCGGTTAATAGATCTAGTGAACTTACTGTGGTAACACTAACCGCACTAGCTCCACTACTATTTGATATTGTAAAAATAATATCACCTATAATACTTGTTGATCCCAGTGAGTCAATAGACGTATTGTATTCAATATAAATATTAACAGGTCCAGTGTAACAGTCTGATATTAATTGTCCATCTTCAAAAACAGCAGTATACCAACCAATATTACTTGTTTCATAAGATAGGGTAGTAGGACTTAAAGACCAATTTTCTCCTGTAGCATAAATAGTTGCTTCAGGCCCTGGATAATTTTCCATCATCCACGTCCCACTTCCATAGGCACATGTATTGGCATATTCACATAAATCATCATCAGTTGCAGCACTGTTATAATTGCAGGCATTTGAGTCCATACATCCGATAATCTCATATTCATCGCATGTTCCATCACCATCAGAATCATTTATACAATTCCAGTTGCAGTCATAATATAATTCTGGTCCATTTCCATTGCAATCACCACATTCATCAAATTCACCAACACACTCATCAATGGGGTCACAAATACCATCTTCGTCTAGGTCTAGTATACAGACTTCATCGCAATCAAATCCCTCTTCAGGATATATACATATAATGTCAGTTGCTAATAAATTATAATTACAAGACACAGGGTCAAAACAACCTTCTATTTCTATTTCATCACACCAACCGTCCCCATCAGCATCATTGATACAATTCCAGTTGCAGTCATAGTATAATTCGGGTCCATTGCCATTGCAAGTACCACATTCATCAAATTCACCAACGCATTCATCAATTTCATCACAAATTAGGTCATCATCAAGGTCCGTGATGCATTCGCCATCACAGTTTGTTAAATTTCCGTTTGCAATTAAAAAATCTATTCCACTTTCGCTCCAGGGGTTTCCATTAGCATCCTCTCCCTCTAGGTTAATTAATCCACAAATCGAACCAGTAGTTGTCATTTGAAATAATAATACTAAATTATTTTCATCAGGGTAAGCAACGGTGCTTTCGCAGTATTCACCTTGAACCAATCCATTAGGATTTCCGGCATATGGGAACCATCCATTTTCGGAATCGGAACTATAATACATGTAATTGCTATTTATATAATTGTAGTTTGTTTCAGCGAGTTTAACAAATCCAGACTCTCCATCGGTCCCATTATATTTCAATAAGTATTCAGTACCATCTTCACTTACACCAAGGTTAAAATTTTGGGATTTGTGAAACACAGCATTATATGGACACGTTGTTGTTCCTGAATTATAACTGTCACCTAATGTGAGCCAACTAGTAAATTCAGACGAAGGAGTATTGTCAAAAATGGTAGTATCTATACCTCTTTGCACTTTTTTATTTTCGATTTCATCTGGCAAATTACCCCACAAATTAGCTTGATCAACATAAAAGTTTGTAGATGATTGAATATATGAATCATTATTTTCATTTGCCCAATATCCATTGAGTCGACCTTCATTAATTTTAGCATATAATCTATACGTTTGTCCATCGACATTGTTATTGTTTTCAATTTCTTCTACTATAATACCTTGAAAAGGTGTTGCAGGTGGATAATTGCAATCTTCAGACCATATAGCAGAATCATCTTTAATGAAATCCTGTGTATTTATATTAGCATATACAAGACTAGCAACTTGAACGCATTCAATATTATTATTTTGACAAAAAATACTATTTAATAAAGTATTACTTGAGAGGTCTAGTTGAGACAAGTTGTTTTGATTACATGAAATACTCTGCATAGATAAGTTATTGTTTAAATCTAGATCAGATATATTATTATTACTGCAATCTAGATTTATGATTGAATTATTGCTGCTCAAATCCAGATCAAGTATACTATTATTACTGCAGTCTAAATTTAAAAGAGATGTATTATTGTCTAAATCTAGATCAGATATATTTGTAGACGAACAATTTAAATATGTTAATAAATTATTGTTATCTATGTTTAATTCAGATAACTCTGTTTCAGAACAATTTAATGATTCTAATGCAGTAAATGCTTCAATCCCAGTTAAATCAAATATCTCTAAGCCGGATAATTCAAGTTCTGTAACAGAATTAATATTGTTAGTTAATACGTAATTATCCAGGGTATTGTCCAGGCCTTCGCTTATTAAGTATTGTTCAAAATTATCATCAGGTATGTTCGTAAACATCTCTGGATAATAAAATGGCCATGAACACTCTACGATTGGTGTTCCGGCAAATAAATAACTTACTAAATGTATAGTGCTACTCCCAGTCAGTGAAGCGTTCCCATTTAGATCTAGAACTCTATTTTCTGACATGCCAGAACTTAATCCGTATACATTGGCAGCAGATTCCAATGATTCAGAAGCAATTATATCATCGGTTTCGTTGGTAATCATAAATCCGGCATATGGAAAAATGTAAGAAGAATAGTATTCCACATTAACTTGAATATTAACAGTGTTATTAATTGAATCATAGTCATTAATTGTGATAGATATTGAGTCGCATACATTATCTGATTGAGCAACACAACAATATGATATCATGATAAATAAAAATATTTTTTTCATATCAAGGGGCATTAGTTACATCAAATATAATCTTTTTAAGAATAATTTGACTAAGACAGAATTCGACTAATTCAATAATGTTTTATAAATTGGAGATATATAATATAATTTATAAATTTTTTTAACATGAAAAATTACACTATTCTTATCTTGGCATTAATATTACTATCAAGTTGTGCTTCAGTATACTTGGCTCCTAATGGAGATCAAATTGCACAGAATCATCAAACTGTTGCTATATTAAAGTCAGATGTTTCGTATAAAGCCAGAAAAAATGATGATCTGAATGCTTTGAACTCATCAGCAGAATCAAATGCTTATGAATTTCAACAAGAAATATATAAATGGATGTTAACAAGAAAGTCTTCACACAACTTTAATGTAAATTTCCAAGATATTTCCGAGACCAACTCTAAATATAAAAAAGCATTTGGAGACACCAATATTAAAGAACTTGCTACTGAGGAGATTTGCAGAGCTTTAAATGTTGATGGAATTATAATTTCGAATTTTTATTTATCCAAGCCCATGTCTAATGGCGGAGCATTAGCGTTAGGCTTATTGACGGGAGTTTATGGTGCTACAAATGAGGCAATTGTTTCTATAGCTATTAAAAATTGTGAAGATAAATCATTACTATGGCAATATGATCACAAACTTCAAGGCGGTTTATTAACTACGCCATCGTCATTGGTTGATGCTCTCATGAGAAATGCTAGTAAAAAAATGCCTTATAACATAAAATAGATTAAGAATTATTTTTTGAAACAACTATTCGTATAAATGGTGATTTTTAGATTTACTTTATTTTCAAGAGACCTTAATAGATTTTATTGTAATGTCAATTATTAGATTAGATGCTACTATTAGTTGCAGTCTTCAACTTTTAACATGATAGTATTTGTGTACATAGATCCACAACCATAAGTAGATGTAATTAAGCATCGGAAATAATAATATCCCGGAGATAAATTTGTGCTATAAATATTCCAGTCACCACCAACGTCAAACCATCCTTTACTATTTAAAGATGTAAACGGTTTGCCTTGTGAATTATGTTGTTCCCATTGATATTCAAATTCTAAAAATCCACCCCAATTCCACTCAGCCCCAGAAGATCCGGTAGAAAAATCTAATAGTATTTCGTCTCCCTCACAAGATGTTTCAGGCTTTGCTAAAACACCTGGATCAAGAGGAGGAAGAATCCAAACCGATATTTCGTTTGTTGTTAAAGTAACTTCTTGATTTGAAACGAGGACTCGGTAATGTGTGTCAGATGTAAGAAGTTCGGTGGCATATGCCATACTATTAGCATTTGCAATATTTGACCAGTTAGATTGATCTAATGATTTTTGCCATTGATAAGTGTAATTATCATCAAATCCTCCAGTTGGCACAGTTTCAAAATTTAAATTTACCGATGAGTCAAAGCAAAGAGGATTTGCAACTGTAGATAGTAGCCCAGGATTAAATTCTTGACCAAGGATTATAATGGGTAGTAAAAATAAAAAATTAAATAATCTCATTAATAAATTACAATATATTCATTTTTTACTTAAAGAGTTTTCTAATGCGTTTCTGTTTTTCTTTCTCCTTCTTAAAATTTGTTAAATAATTTTTTTGAAATGCTTTTTGAAACGCTAACACTTGATCTTTATTTAGATAAATATTTTTAGGCTTAAATCGTTTAGATTTATTTTTGCGGTCTTCAATTGTCCCAAATTTCAGAACAAGTTGATGCCAACCTAAGTCCTGGGATAAAAAATATGTTTTAAACAAAGTATGCCCATTGCTATGTTTTTTTTTAGAATTATAGTCACTAAAAAATCCAGTTAAATATATTTCATGAATTGCTTTGTCAACCTCTGTGTCCATGTCCATTGCGGTTTTATGCCATTTTAAGTATTTATTGATCATAAAATTTATAGAGTCTCTTTCCTCTTCTGTGAATAAATAACCAGCATACATTGACGAGTCTTCATGGATGATTAGGATTAGGACATCTTTTTTCCAGTTATATCTAAACTCTAAATTACAACTAGTCATAGATTGTTTCGACTCGCTATAATGGGTGCCACGTAAATTATATAAAACATCTTCTTGAGAGTAAGATAAACCTAAGAACATCCAAATACTACAAAGGGCTACAAGATGTTTCACTATTTAAGTATTTTTAAGTTTAAGAACTTGCTTTTCAATATCATCATCTTCAATCTTGTCAAATAAAAGGCTAGGAGGTGTTAGTATATGCCCATCGCAAATCATATTAATGTCTCCAGCATTATTCCATGTTTTATTTTTAGAATTAATCATGTCGCTAATTTTTGTAGATGTAAATGGCATAAATGGCTCACATAAAATTGACATAGTAGCTATTAGTTGTATAGAGACATTTAATATTGTTTCAGTCCTTTCTTTACCGTTATTTTCTTTAAACAATTTCCAAGGTTCAGTGTCCGCAAGATATTTATTACCAATTCTTGCTAGATTCATAAATTCATTAATAGCCCGTCTAAACTTATATTGATTAATATAATCACCAATTATGTCTGGAGCATTTTTTATTTTTTGCAAAACATCGTCATCAATTTGTTTAGTATTATTTCTTGGGGGCGTTTTCCCGTCCCAGTACTTGTGACATAAAACAAATACACGATTAATAAAATTTCCTAGAATTGCTACGAGCTCATTGTTGTTTTTTGCCTGAAAGTCTTTCCATGTAAAATCATTGTCTTTGTTTTCAGGGGCGTTTGAACAAAGTACGTATCTAAGCACATCCTGTTTATCAGGAAATTCCACCAAGTACTCATGTAGCCAAACAGCCCAATTCCTAGAGGTAGATATTTTCTTTCCCTCAAGATTTAAAAACTCATTTGCCGGAACATTTGTTGGCAATATATATTGTCCGTGCGCTTTTAGCATTGCTGGAAAAATAATACAATGAAAAACGATATTGTCTTTACCGATAAAATGAATTAATTCAGTTTCAGGGCTTGTCCAATATGGCTTCCAGCTTGTGTTATTTTCTGCCGCCCATTTTTTTGTAGCAGAAATATATCCTATTGGAGCATCAAACCAAACGTATAAAACTTTGCCATCCGCATTTTTTACAGGAACCGGGACTCCCCAGTCCAAATCTCTGGTTACAGCTCGTGGCTTTAAACCATCGTCAATCCAAGATTTACATTGGCCTAAAACATTAGTTCGCCATATTTTGGGCTGTTGAATTAATATCCACTCTTTTAACCAGTCTTCATATTTGTCCAAGGGTAAGTACCAATGTTTTGTAGGCTTTTTTATTAATTTGCCTCCACTTAAAACAGACTGTGGGTTTTTTAACTCCGATGGCTCTAAGCTTGTTCCACACTTTTCACATTGATCTCCATAAGCTTCTTCAAAATTACAAATAGGACAGTCTCCTTTGATATATCTATCAGCTAAAAAAGTTTGCTCTTTTTCATCATAGTATTGTTTAGATGTTTTTTCAATAAAACAATCTTTTTCGTAAAGTTTTTTAAAAAATGCAGAAGCAGTCGAGTGGTGAAGAGGATCAGACGTTCGGCTATAAATATCAAATGATATACCAAAATCTAAAAAAGCTTTTTTAATAATTGTGTGGTATTTGTCAATTACTTCTTTAGGCTGAGTATTATTTTTTCTTGCAGTAATAGTAATTGGCACACCATGTTCATCAGATCCACAAACATATAAAACATTTCCCCCCGTTTGTCGTTTATATCTAGCAAAAATATCTGCAGGAATATAGACACCAGCTAAATGCCCAATGTGAATTGGACCATTTGCATATGGCAGTGCAGCTGTTATCGTAAATCTAGATGTATCAGACATAGTTTTGTATATTGTGTAAAAATATACTAAAAGAATGAAAATAAATAGTTTGAGTTCTATAATGCCGCCTTTTTTGTCAAATAAAGACAAAATTGAAATAGTTGCTTCAGCTAAATTTGTGATTGAAAAAGACATTGTGACAGCAGTTAATATAATTAAATCAAGTGGTTTTGATGTTCGTTTCAATCAACAATTGTTTTGTCAAAAAGATGTTTTTGCAGGGACTAAACAAGATCGAATAAACAGTATTCAAAGAGTATTAGATGATGATGAGACAAAAGCAATATTTTTCGCAAGAGGGGGTTATGGTTCAATACAAATTATAGATCAAATCGACTTTGATTCTTTTAAAAAAAGACCCAAATGGTTAGTAGGATTCAGTGATATCACTATTTTTTTAATGCATATTTATGAAAAGTATCGGATTAATTCTATTCACGGCCCAATGCCATATAATTTTAAGTCAACAAAACAATCTGACTTGCTAGTTTTGTTTGATGCGCTTCGCGGAAAATTTAGCAACATAAAATTTGATTATCATAAGTTTAACAATCTAGGTCAATCTTCTGGCGTAGTTATTGGCGGCAATCTTTCAATTTTATGTAGCCTAATAGGTTCGAATTCATTTAGTAAATTAAATCAAGATTCAATTTTATTTATTGAGGATGTTGATGAGTATTTATATAGAATAGAGCGCATGATTTACATGCTGGATAGAGCTGGGGTTTTTAAAAAAATAAAAGGCTTAATTATAGGCGGTATAACAAAATCATTAGACAATCAATTGCCTTTTGGCAAAACAGCTTATCAAACTATTCACAGTATTGTGTCAAAATATAATTACCCAATAGCATTTAATTTTCCTGTTGGACATGGAATTAATAATCGTCCAATTATTATTGGCTCAAGAATTCAATTAAATGTAAGTATAAATTTTTCAAAAATGGAATATCAATTAAATGGATAAACAGATTATTGAAGAAGTTAGATTGAATAGATTTATTGCAATGTGCGGAATATGTTCAAGAAGAAAGGCGGATAGTTTAATTCAACAGGGGCTTGTTAGAGTTAATAAAAAAGTCATAGTAGCGCTAGGCCACAAGGTTCGATTAACGGATTGTGTTGAGGTTGATGGCCAAACAATATATACTGAAACAAACCAGTACTTGTTATTAAATAAGCCAAAAGGATATATTACTACCATGTCAGATGAGAAGAATAGATCAACTGTTATGGAGCTAATTAACAATGCATGCCAAGAACGGCTATTTCCAGTTGGAAGACTAGACAAAGAAACAACGGGGTTATTATTATTTACAAATGATGGAATTCTAGCAAAGAAATTAATGCACCCTAAGTATAAAGTCAAAAAAACATATAACGTTTTTTTGAATAAAAATTTAAGTAAACCACATTTTTTAAAAATCATACAAGGTCTACATTTAGACGACGGATTTATTCGGGCAGACAAACTTAATTACCTGAATGATAGTAAGCGCAATTTGCAAATAGAAATACATGTAGGTAAAAACAGAATTGTTAGAAGAATTTTTAGCTTTCTCGGATATGAAGTTCAAAAGTTAGATAGATGTATGTATTCAATTTTAACAAAAAAAAAATTACCATTAGGTAAGTGGCGAATGTTAACTTCAAAAGAATTAAACTTTTTTAAAACATTATAGTAATCTTGTTTTATTAATTTTGTGTTATGGAATTCTACTCTAACAATCTTGTGTCTAAATTATTGCTTTTATTTGCTTTTATCATTGTCTCCTCAACCTTGTGGTATACTAATACCCTTGCTAATCAATTTAAAATTGAAGAAAAAAAGAAAGTAGCTTTATGGGCAAAGGCAACGAAAGAATTATCAGATATAAATAATTTGGACTATGATGTTGGGTTTGTTTTTGAGGTTGTTAATAATAATACTACTGTGCCAGCTATTCAGATTAATGAATTTGGAGAGATTATAGCTCATAGAAATGTTAAACAAAATAATAAAGGATCTTTAGAAAGTGAATTAGAGTTGATGAAAAGAAAATATCCTCCGATTGAAATTGAGTTAATAAATGGTAGCACGGAATACATTTATTACAAAGATTCTAAATTACTACAACGATTAAAGTATTTTCCGCTTATTATCTTTTTAATTATTGGTGCCTTTATGTTGATTGCATATTTTGCATTCAGTAATGCTAGAATTGCACAACAAAATAAGGTTTGGACAGGTATGGCAAAAGAGACGGCACATCAGATAGGAACACCGCTTTCCTCACTGGTTGGGTGGCTGGAGCATTTAAAAAATAAAAAAGGGGCCTTGTCTGTTGTAAAAGAAATGGAAAAGGATATTAGTAGGTTAACCGTTATTGCATCAAGATTCTCAAAAATAGGTTCTTTGCCTAAGTTAGAGAAAGTTAATTTAGTTCGTGTTTTAGACGATTCAATTAATTATATTAAAAAAAGAGCATCCTCAGAGGTTTCAATTAATTTGAAGACAAGTAAGAAAAGCCTGAAGGCCGATATTAATATTGAGCTATTTGAGTGGGTAATAGAAAATATGCTTAAAAACTCTATAGATGCAATTGCGCAAGAAGGAAGTATATTAGTTCGCCTTCAAGAATTAGAACATAAGGTTATAATTGATGTCATTGACAATGGAAAGGGTATAAAAAAAACAATGTTTAGAGAAATATTTGAGCCGGGATACACTTCTAAAAAAAGAGGGTGGGGATTGGGACTGTCTTTAGTTAAAAGAATTATTCAAGATTATCACAAGGGGAAGGTAAAAGTTTTAAGCTCCATTCCAGATAAGGAAACAGTAATTAGGATTTCATTAAACAAATAAAAATGGCAGGAATATATGTTCATATTCCTTTTTGTTTACAATCATGTCATTATTGTGATTTTCATTTTTCAACTTCTTTAAAGACAAAAAAAAGAGTTGTTAATGCTATTAACCAAGAATTAGTAATTCAAAAAAATTATTTACAGGAAGATTTAATTCAGACCATATATTTTGGAGGAGGCACACCTTCTTTAATTGATTTAGAGTCGATAGGTTCTGTTTTACAAACAATTCGGAGTAATTTCAAACTATCACAATCTGTTGAATGTACAATTGAGGCTAATCCGGACGATATTAATAGACAGATAGTCGAGGATTGGTATTCTTTGGGGTTTAACCGCGTTAGCTTGGGTGTTCAATCTTTTAGAAACAAAGATTTAAACTACATGAATCGATCACACACTAACGATCAAAGTTTAAAGGCGATTCGCTGTTTAAGAGAATCAAGTATTCATGATTTCAGCATAGATTTGATTTATGGTTATCCAGTATTAGATAACCAATCTTGGATTAATAACTTGCAAACAGCTATAAAATTTGATATTCCGCACATTTCTTCCTACTGTATGACTGTAGAAAAACAAACACCATTATATTTTTACATAAAAAATAAAAAATATAAAGCATTGAACTCCAAGACTGGTCAAGAGCAATTTTTGATAGCACGCCATTTATTAATTAACAATGGATATCAACACTATGAAATTTCTAATTTTTCTAAAAATGGACATGAATCCAAACACAATCAAAATTACTGGAACAAAACTAATTATTTGGGAGTTGGTCCATCAGCTCATTCTTTCAACGGATATAGTCGACAATGGAATGTAAAAAATAATGTATCTTATTGTAATAAAGTAGAATCTGGAGACACCTTCTATACACGTGAATTATTATCAAGAAAAAACACATTAAATGAATATATATTAACACGCATTCGTACAAGTAGAGGAATAAGTAAAAAATACGTATATGCCCTTATGAATTCACTTGAACGAGATTCTTTCGATTTAGAGCTCTCAAGGTTAGCGAATCAAAAGTTAGTAAAATTTGATAACGATAAAATACTGTTAACAGAAAAAGGAATGTTGTTTGCTGATAGTATTTCAGAAAATTTATTTTTAATTTAACATTCAATATGTTAGTAAGTATAACACATAATAATCATCAATACACTTCGGATTTAATGCGACCTATAGATATTTCTATACCAATTAAGTCGGGTGGGGTTGGCGCCTGGAATATGCCAGATGTTTCAATTAGTCCAGTAAGCCTAGATGGCTGGATTGGTGATGTAGAGGCGGGTTCGGCAGTCAATTTTAACAATATTTTATTTAATCCTCATGCGCACGCAACACACACAGAATGTCTTGGTCACATTACAAAGGATAAAGAGTCATTAAACAATGAGTTAAGACAATTTTTTTTCATTGCTAAATTAATTAGCATAATGCCCAAAAAACATAATAAAGATTGTGTAATCACAAGATCAATCATAGATCAAAAATTGCTGAAAAATGAAAATATTGATGCGTTAGTTATTAGAACTTTACCAAATACAGAAAACAAGATTTCAAAGAATTATTCAAATACTAATCCTCCGTTTTTGTTAAAAAGTGCAGCAGAGCACATAGCGAACTTAAATATTAAGCATCTTTTAATAGACTTGCCGTCTGTTGATAGGGAGAAAGATGAAGGTAAATTGTCTGCCCATAAAGCTTTTTGGGGTTTGCCAGCACAAAAACGAAATGGTAGTACAATTACAGAATTAATATATGTTCCTAATGAAGTTGCAGATGGATATTATTTGTTAAACCTTCAATTCGTTCCTTTTCAAAATGACGCTTCGCCAAGTCGCCCTTTACTTTTTGAACTTCAAAAAAAATAAATGACAGACAATAATAATTTATATCGACCAACACATTTTAGACGCCTGAGAACAAATGAAGTAGTTGTTGGAAATATTGGGATAGGTGGTAGTAACCCGATTCGAATTCAATCAATGACTACCACAGACACAATGAATACGCGTTCTTCGGTTGATCAATCTGTAAAAATGATAAAAAAAGGATGTGAATTAATTCGTTTAACAGCGCCAAGTATTAAGGATGCAAAAAATTTGTATGATATTAAGAACGAATTGCTCAAGAGGGGATTTGATGTTCCATTAATTGCAGACATTCATTTCACACCAAATGCCGCTATAGAAGCGGCTAAAATTGTAGAAAAAGTTAGGATTAATCCTGGGAACTACTCAGACAAAAAAAAGTTTCAAATACATAATTATTCTAAAACACAGTATGCTGATGAACTTAAAAGAATAGAAGATAAATTTACACCTTTAATTAAAACGTGTAAAAAATATAAAACAGCTATGAGAATAGGTACAAATCATGGCTCCTTATCAGACAGAATCATGAGCCAATACGGAGATACTCCTTTGGGAATGGTGGAATCAGCCTTAGAGTTTGTAAGAATTTGTGAAAAAGAAAAATTTAAACAAATTATATTATCTATGAAGGCAAGTAACCCACTTGTTATGATTGAAGCGTATAGGCTTTTGATTAAAAAAATGCATCAAGAAAATATGTTTTATCCCATACATTTGGGTGTTACTGAGGCTGGAGAAGGAAGTCATGGCCGAGTAAAGTCTGCCATGGGAATTGGATCCTTATTAATGGACGGAATAGGAGACACTATTCGAGTTTCTTTAACCGAACCTCCAGAGGAAGAGATGCCAGTTGCACAACATATTATAGACCACATAAAAAATGTCGAAATTAATAAACAATCAACCTTAAAAAACTATAAGGACACAGTCAATATTGGTGGTAATACAAGGAAAACAAATTCCGTATTAAATATTGGTGGCAACAATCATCCTATTGTGATATCTGATATATCTAAAAAAACTACAATTCGAACTACTGACTTATTGCCACTCGGATATAGATACTCAAGTAAATTAGACAAGTGGCACATTAGCGATAGAGCCTGTGATTATATATTTATTGGCAATAGTGTTGTAGATTTTGAAATTCCTGGAACATTGGGTGTTGTAACGAATTACAAGGCTTGGAGATTTTCAAAAAAGGGATATCCAAAATTATCTATACAAGATTATCTGAACAACACAGATTTTTCGAGTAAGTTAAATTTTCTAGACATACATGTAGATACTTTAGATGAGAATATTTTATGCAAAATTAGATCAGATAATACTGTGGTGTTATGGTTAAATAGTAAAAGGTTGAACACTGTATATGAGTATAGAAAAATTATAAATATACTACAATCTCAAAACATCTTTAACCCTGTTATTATAAGTAAAGATTATAATTCTATAAATAAAGACAAGGTGCAAATTGCTGCTTCAATCGATTTTGGCTCCTTGCTTTTAGATGGCGTAGGGGATGGAGTATCGATTTTTAATTCAAAATTACCACCACAATTTATTAATAATTTACTTTTTGATATTTTACAGGGCTCAAGAAAACGTATATCACAAACAGAGTATATTTCATGCCCCTCTTGTGGTAGGACTCTATTTGACTTAGAAGAAACGACTGCCAAAATTCGCAGAAAAACATCTCATTTAAAAGGCCTAAAAATAGGGGTAATGGGCTGTATTGTGAATGGCCCTGGAGAAATGGCAGATGCAGATTACGGATATGTGGGGACAGGCCCAGATAAAGTAAGTTTATATAAAAAACAGGACATGGTAAAGAGAAATATTAACACCGAGGATGCGCTTGATGAATTAGTACAGTTGATTAAAGATAATGGCGATTGGCTAGAAGCTTAATATGAAATCATTGTAATTTCACCTATTGAGTCAAGATCAATATATTCATCAGGATAGCTAATCGCATTTAGTTTACTTACCCAAATAGATTTAATTTGGTTAAATTCTTCTCTTTTTTCTTTTTTAACTGGATCAGATGGAGGCAAGGCTGTTTTAAATGGATCAACTTGTTTGCCATTTTTCCAAAATCTATAACAAACATGTGGCCCTGTTGCCTGTCCTGTTCGCCCAACATAGCCTATAATATCAATTCCTTGTCTAACTTTTTTGCCCCTTTTTATACCTTTTTTGCCCCATAGTTTTTTAGTGGATTTGTCCATGTGTAAGTATTGAGTAGTGTACGTGGAGTTATGTTTAATTTTCACATAGTATCCATTGTATTTTGTATAAGAAGCTTCTACAACTATCCCGTCAGCAGTGCTATATATAGGTGTGCCAATAGGAGCTGCAAAATCTGTTCCAAAATGCCCCTTCCATCTACCTGTTACAGGATGCTTTCGTTTATTAGTAAATTTAGAAGAAATTCTAGTAAAGGAGACGGGAGCCTTTAAAAAAAACTTTCTTAAATTCTTGCCAGTCTCATCAAAATAGTCTTCAAATCCCCCAACTTCATTAAATGCAATAGCATAATAGTCTTCCCCATTATTTTGGAATAATGCTGCATGAACTTTTCCTACACCAATAAATTCTCCATCAACATATTTTGCATCGTAAACAACTTTAAATTTATCGCCATTATTTAGTCTGAAAAAATCAATTGTCCAAGGATATATTTCATCAGCTAATATATTAACTAATTTGGCTGAAAGATTACTTTCCTCCATTGCATACCATAAAGACGAAGTAATTACACCAGATCCAGTTTTTTCTTTTATAGTTAATTCTTTTTGATCTTGGTAGACTTTTATTGAATCGTGTAATTCTGCAACGAAATAATCTACCTTGTTTATTTCATATATAAAGTACAATGGGCTAAATAGTGAAGAGTCTCTAAAAATAATTGTATAATCTCCACCAGCCTTAACATCTCTTAGATCAAAGATACTTCTTGATAATTTTGCAATTTTATCTATATCTGAAAAACTTACTTGGTACTTGTTTAGTATTTGACCGACACTTTGCCCATTCCGCACTGTTTCTTTTAGAACATATAGGCTATCAGTATTTATATTATATGTGTATGTTGGTTCTTGAAGATCTTGTACAGTTTGATTCTTTTCAGAAGTATTTTCTTTATTAGAATTGCAGCCAAGAATAAAAGAAAAGATCCAAAAATAAAAAATAAAGTACTTCATTTATATAATAGATTTAACCCACTCCTTCCCCCATTCTTGTTTTGCTTTTGTTGTCCATAGCTTCGGATAAAAAATAATTTTTTGAAATGTAGGAGGTAGATATTTTTGCCAATTAGTTCCGCCGGTTGCAGCAATGTCTTTATGACTTTTCTTTAAATACTTAGCAGCTGACTTATAGTGGGCAAGTTTCCAGTTTACGTTAATATTTACATCATACTCTCGCATCAGTTGAATTAATTTTTCATTTTTTTGATTGACTTTGCTGAGGGAGATATATTTTTGCCATAGATTCATGTTCTGAGCTTTGTTTGCCAGTTTAAGAAGACGTTCTTGGTATTTCTTTTCAAATTGTAATAGTGTATAGCTTTTTTTGCCAGACTTTAGGTCGCGTGCTCCAAGTTTCCAATAGAGGTTTTCAAATTTAGCATTAATAGATTGTGTATTTCTAGAACTTTTATGAGCAATTAAATTTTCAATATCAGTAGATCTTATTTCGATCATTCTATATTGAACGCTTTGAAACCCACTACTGGGTAAAAGGGCCATCCGAAATTTCAGAAATTGATTTTTTTCCATGCCACTGACCATTATTTCAAAAGAATGGATCAGATGTTTTATATAGCGATTTATTCTTTGAAGTTTATCAATAAATAATTCAACAGATAGTTTTTCGTTCCATCCTAGGTCTTCACCGGAGTCTAGTATTTTTTTACCGTTTTTATTTATTTGCTCAAGTTCAGACAGGCAAAGCTTAAAGTATAACTCTGTTATTTGGTGATAAATAATAAATATTTGTTCATCGGGAAAGTCAGTTTTAGGATTTTGTAAAGACAATAATGTATCCAGATGAATATAATCCCAGTAGCCCATGTAGTCAGAATATAGAAGACCTTCTAAGAAGGAATAAATATCTTGGCCTGTGGCGGAGTATTTTTCTGATAGTTGAGCTATTTTTTTTAATAATTTTTCGTCTTTCATCTTTGCAGAAGATCATTATAAATGAGAGAATTAAATATAAAGAATTAAATGAAATAAGCAGCACATAAATCAATTATTCATTTAAATTATATAACGTGCCGCTATAAGACACTAGGTTGACATAAATAGATCCAACAAGAATTGGTATTTCTAATTTAACTGGAATATGGAGGGCATTATTTGTAACCCAAACAATAGCTTCCGTGTTTTCCTTAAATAAGCGTCCTTTTTCAAGTTTTGTTAAAAGTTTAATGGTTCTTAATTTGCCAAACTTTGTCTCAATAAGTTCCTCACCATAGTTTACAACATAAGATTCATAAATATCTTTATTATAATAGTATGAAAAAAAAATGGTATCTAAATTCAGAATTTTATAATTGGGCGTGGACCGCAATCGATATAAAGAGCCAAGAATGTCATTGCTTGATGATGATAGTATTGACTTGTGCTCATTTACAACAGTTTCAACAGAGTTTTTAAAGTTGCCCTCTTGTATATTCATGCTAGATTTAACAGTTTGCATGGTTGAATTTTTTATAAAAGATTGGTAGCGGTGATTAACCTTAAGAAAGATACTAAAAAATCTCGTGGTTTTTCCAAAGGCATTGAGTTGAAAGAGCTGATTGTCATTGAGTTCAACTTCATGTACGGTTAATGTTGCGTTGCCTGCGATTAGTCCCCCGCTTTTTTTATTTTGTTTGCCATAAGATATTTTATATTTTAATTTCTCACCAGATCTATAAGATTCGTTTAGTGTAATTTTACTGTCCACTTTATTTAAATAATCCCCAAAAACAAAAGATTTTGCTCCAAAAAGCATAAAAAAGCATAAAAAAGCATAAAAAAGCAGCTTTTTTTTACAAAAAAATGAAATTAATTCATCCAATTAATTAGTTTTTATTATTTATAATTTATGTAGATTATTGTTTGTTTTTTTGCGTTTTTAATCAATTTTCTTGCGTTTTTAATCAATTTTCTTGCGTTTTAATCAATTTTAGTATTTTAAAAAACAATATTTATTATCTTATTTGGAATAATTATAATTCGCTTAATTTTATTTTCTAATAAATAAGATTGTGTTTTAGGGTTAGATAATACTATTTTTTCAATTTCATCTTTACTTAAATCAAGTGATAAGTCTAGCTTGAATCTCATTCTGCCGTTAAAAGACACAGGATATGTATAGTTCTTTTCTTCTAGATATTTTTTTTCAAAATTAGGCCAATTAGCACTATATATTGAGTCACTGTTTCCTAATTTTTGCCAGATTTCTTCAGTAATATAAGGGGCGTAAGGTGATAGAATAATAATAAAAGGTGTGATTATTTTTCTTTTATTACATTTTAAATTTGTTAATTCATTAATGCAAATCATAAATGCGCTTACAGCAGTATTAAATGTAAATCGACTTAAATCTTCTGAAACTTTTTTAATACACGCATGAATTATTTTATATTCTTCGTTAGTAGGATCTAAATCAGATACAATAAATTCATTTTTATTATTATGGATTAGTTTCCAGAATTTTTTTAGAAAATTATGCACACCATTAATTCCTTTTGTATCCCAAGGTTTATATTGTTCCAACGGTCCTAGAAACATTTCATACATCCTGAGTGTATCAGCGCCAAAACGATCAATTAGTTTATCTGGCGTTTGAGTATTGTATTTAGATTTAGACATTTTTTCTACTTCAAATCCACATAGATAATCCCCGTTTTTATTTAGTATAAATTCAGCATTTTTAAATTCAGATCGCCACTTTTTAAATTTTTCAGTATTTAAAATATCATTATCCACAAGTTCTATATCAACATACATTTTACTTGTTTCATACTTCTCTCGCTCTTCGTACGTTACAAATTTATTAGTTTTTTTTACCCTGTAAATAAAGCTTGATCGCCCTAAAATCATACCTTGGTTGATAAGCTTTTTAAATGGCTCTTCAAAATTAATATGCCCTAAGTCAAATAGAAACTTTGTCCAGAATCTAGAATATAGTAAATGGCCCACGGCATGCTCGGCGCCACCAATGTACAAATCGACTTGCCCCCAGTAATTCATTGCTTTTTTTGATGTAAAGCATTTGTCATTTTTAGGATCCATAAATCTTAAAAAGTACCAAGATGAGCCAGCCCATCCAGGCATTGTATTATATTCCATACGATCACCCATATATATATTCCAGTCTTTTTTTTGTGCCCTTGCAAGAGGTGGATCACCAGATTCTGTTGGCAAGTATTTATCAACTAAAGGTAATTTAACGCAGATATCAGACTCTATTAATAAGGGTATATTATCACTATAGTATATAGGGAATGGTTCTCCCCAATATCTTTGCCTACTAAAAACAGCATCACGAATTTTATAGTTTATTTTTGATTTTCCAATTTTCAGTTCTTCAATTTTTTTTACAGCTTCTTCAATCGCTAAATCTGTTTTTAAATTGTTTAAAAAATCAGAGTTAGCAATAATTGCATCTTTATCTATTTGTGCACCTTCACTTACATTATTATTTTTAAAGATATTTGGTATTTTTAATTTAAATTTCTTTGCAAAGTCCCAATCTCTTTGGTCCCCGCACGGAACACCCATTATTGCTCCTGATCCGTATGACGCTAGAACATAATCAGAAATCCAAATTGGAATTTTTTGTTTTGTAAGAGGATGATACGCATATGAGCCCGTAAAAACACCTGTTATATTTTTAATATTGGATTGTCGGTCTCTTTCGGATTTTAAACCAGCTATTTTCCGGTATTGCTCCACGTTAATTTTATTTTTCTCTGTAGTTATTTGATTAATTAATTGGTGTTCAGGTGCAAGAACTAAAAAAGAGACCCCAAATATTGTATCAGGTCTTGTTGTAAACACTTCAATACTAATCTTATTTTCTTCTGTTAAAAAATTAACAGTAGCTCCCTGAGATTTTCCTATCCAATTCTTTTGAATTTCTTTTATTGAATCAGACCAATCTAAATTTTCTAAATCAGCTAAAAGACGGTCTGAGTAGGCAGTAATCCGCAATGACCATTGTTGCATTTTTTTCTGTTCAACTGGGAAATTACCTCTTTCAGAATATCCATCTTTTACTTCATCATTTGCTAACACAGTACCTAATTCTGGGCACCAATTTACCCATGTATCAGACAAGTAAGCTAACCGATATTTTAGTAAAATATTTTGTTGTTTCTTTTCACTAAAATTTCCCCATTCACCGGAACTAAAAATAGGTGTGTCGTTATCACATGGAGACTTCACATTATTATTTCCATTTCTTTCAAATTCTTCAATTAATTTTGATAAAGGAAACGCTTTATTCTCTATATGACAATAGTATGAATTAAATAATTGCTTAAAAATCCACTGAGTCCACTTGTAATAAGAAGGGTCGGAAGTTCGGATTTCTCTACTCCAATCAAATGAAAAACCTAATTTATCCAGTTGTTCTCTATAGCGTTTAATATTTTTTTTAGTTGTTGTTTCCGGGTGCTGACCTGTTTCAATGGCATATTGTTCTGCAGGCAAACCAAATGAATCATATCCCATTGGATGCAATACATTAAATCCGTTTAAGTTTTTATATCTTGTATAAATATCTGAAGCGATATATCCCAAGGGATGCCCCACATGTAAACCTGACCCGGAAGGATAGGGGAACATGTCTAGAATATAATATTTTTTTTGATCAGTATCTTCCTGAACCAGATAAGTATTTTCTTCTTTCCAATACTTTATCCATTTTGCTTCAATTTTTTTAAAGTTGTAATCCATGTAATATATATAAATATTAAATGTATAAATTAATATGATATTAAGTAAATGATTTTACTTAATTTAGTATTTAATAAAGTATGGCATTATTAGCAGAAAATTTTTTTAAAAAAAAATTATTAAACTCAAAAATTTCGGTATTCTTGGCAACCACTTTTGCAGTTTTAATTATTGGATTGTTAGGGGTTTTAGCAATCAATTATAATTCTTTGCAAAAACTTTTAAAAGAGAGCGTAAGTTTCAATTTAATTATAAATGATTCAGTACAGGAGTTAGAAACGCAACAGTTAATTAAATCGTTAATTTTAGTAGATGGCGTCAAGTCAGTTAATTATATTTCAAAAGCAGAATCAGCAAAAAATTTAATTAATAGTATTGGAGAGGATTTTTTAGATTTATTAGAGGAAAATCCTTTGCACAATATAATAGAAGTGAAGTATTATGCGGATTATATTGAGACATTAAACATTCAGTCTCAAATTGATAAATTTCTTGTGTATGATCAGATTTATGATGTTGCTTATGACCAGGAAATTATTTTTTTATTGGAAAGAAATTTTAAAAAATTAGGGCTTATATTTTTTACCCTTGCAGTATTCTTTTTTATAATCGCTTTTGTATTAATTAATAGCAATATTCGATTAACCATTTATTCAAAGAGATTTATTATCAAAACGATGCAACTTGTTGGCGCAACAAAGTATTTTATTCAAAAGCCCTTTATGTTAACTAACTTAATCATTACAGTTTTTGCGTGTTCAATGGGAAGTATTTTACTCACGCTAGCATTACTTTTGTTAATTGACGCTATGCCAGAAATTGCAAATTTTATAACTTGGTATCAAGTTGCATGTATATTACTGATTAGTTCAATTATTAATATTTTAATATCATTTTTTAGCACATGGGTTTGTGTAAGAAAATATTTAAATCTTAAAACAGATGAATTATATATTTAATTTATAATTATGAATAAAAAACCTAATTTTCTTTTTGGAAGCAATAATTATAGGGTATTATTAATAAGCCTTGTTTTATTATGCTTTGGATTTATTTTGATGATTGGTGGAGGCTCTAATAATTTAACCGATTTTAATCCTGAAATATTTGCTCCTAGAAGGATTATAATAGCTCCTATTATTATTATCATCAGTTACATTGGCGTTATGGCATCAATATTTTATAATGATTGAAGAGTTTAAGTATTTTATCCTTGGATTAATTCAAGGTATAACGGAATTTTTTCCTATTAGTAGTAGTGGCCATATTGAGTTGTTTAAGTATGTTGCAAATGTTGCACACAATGACCCTGTGTTATTAATGATTACTGTCCATTTTGCAACAGCACTAAGTACAATATTTGTCTATCAAGGTCGGATAAAGAATATAATTCGGGGCATAATTATTCAATATGATAAATCCGCTGTTTCATTTTGTCTAAAATTATTACTTTCCACTATCCCGATAATTTTGACGTTCATATTTTTAGATTCTTACATAGACAATATGTTTCATAATGCAACTGTCCTAGTTTGTATTATGTTAGTCTGTACGGGTTTGTTATTAATTTCTACAGTATTTATTAAAGAAAATCAGAATGAAATTAATTATAAACATGCTTTTTTTATGGGTTTAGCTCAGGCAATTGCTATTCTACCAGGAATATCTAGGTCGGGATCAACAATTTCTACTGCTATTTTTTTTAAAATTGAAAGAAAAAAAGCTGCTGAATTTTCTTTTCTTATGGGATTGGCGCCGATAATCGGTGGAGCAATTTTTAAAATGATAAATTATACAACAGGAGTTATAACTATCGATGAAATAAGGGGGTTGTTAATTGCATTTTTCACAGCTTTTTTTTCCGGTCTATTTGCGTGCAGATACATGATTAAAATTGTACAAAATAATAGCTTACATTATTTTGGATTTTATTGCATTTTAATTGGTTTAGGATTTTTAGTTTTTATTATTTTATGAGTACAGATGATATCTCTAAAGTAATTTTAGTTAATAAGCCATTAGAATGGACATCATTTGATGTTGTGAAAAAAATTCGCGGTATAATAAAAAGACAGCATAATCTTAGTAAATTAAAAGTTGGACATGCAGGTACTTTGGATCCCAAAGCTTCGGGATTATTAATCGTTTGCACAGGTAAAAAGACAAAAATCATAAAACAGTTTGAAAATTTAGATAAGACATATGTTGCAATGATGAAACTAGGTTGTGTTACAGATAGTTTTGATTCTGAAACAAGTGAAAAAAACCACAAGGACTATAGTAATATCTCAGAAATAGAAATACAAAATATATTTAAAGAATTTGAAGGCCCGCAACATCAACTTCCGCCCCTTTTTTCTGCCATAAAAATAAATGGAGAGAGGTTATACAAGAAAGCGAGAAGAGGAGATACTGATATTAAATTGAAACCAAGAAACATAACAATACATAAAATAACTTTATTAGAATTCAATCTTCCATTTATTAAATTTGAGGTTAAATGTGGTAAAGGAACATATATCAGGAGTCTAGCTTATGATATTGGCAAAAAGTTATTATGTGGTGCCTATTTACATAGTTTAGAAAGAACATATATAGGACAATTTAATTTAAAAGATGCTAAAGATTTAAGTGATATTAAGCATGGTTTTTAACACTATTCGCCTAGTCTTTAAGTGCAATGATATTTTTGTATATTTGCTATTCATTTATAATAGATTAACTCTCATATGAAGCCGAAACTATCTCAATTTGATTTTCAACTACCAGAAAAACTATTAGCTACAAAACCATTATTAAATAGAGATGACTCTAAAATGATGGTTATTCATAGAAATTCTGGCGAAATTGAACATAAAAAATTTACGGACATTTTAGATTACTTTCAAGAAGACGATGTAATGATTTTTAATAACACAAAAGTTATTCCTGCCAGGCTATACGGAAATAAAGAAAAAACAGGGGCTAAGATAGAAGTTTTTCTCATGAGAGAGCTTAATAAAGAAAGTCGTCTTTGGGATGTTTTAGTAGATCCTGCTCGTAAAATTCGTATAGGAAATAAATTATATTTTG
>CEWO01198833.1_pt1 | contig 24197 bp, 18 predicted proteins | sample 361561 | NCBI WGS metagenome assembly CEWO01 (sample SAMEA2623627, study PRJEB7988) | marine metagenome | isolation source: saline water (ENVO:00002010), including
TAAAGAAAAACCTTTTAATTACACTGGACTTGTGACTCTTATTAAGTAAGTGAAGAAAATAGTATTGTTATCTGACTCTCATCACACATTAGATGATCGTTTTTATCCACATTTTAAAAAAGCAGATGAAATTTGGCATGCTGGTGATATTGGTGATTTATCTGTTACAGATAAGCTTAAAACATTTGCTCCAATAAAAGCAGTTTGGGGTAATATTGACAACGGAACTGTTAGAAGAGAGTTTAAAGAGCATCTCTATTTTAGATGCGAGGAAGTAAAGGTAATGATGACTCATATTGGAGGTTACCCTGGGAAATATCACAAAAAGATAATCCCATTAATTGAAGAGGCTAAACCAGATCTATTTATCTCTGGACACTCACATATTCTAAAAGTCATGTACGATAAGAAATTACAGGTCCTACACATGAATCCTGGTGCAATAGGTAATTATGGTGTACATAAAGTGAAAACTATACTAAACTTTAATATTGAAGGAAGAAAAATCAAAGATCTGCAAGTTATCGAATTTCCAAGAAATAAATATTAACGAATTCTATCAGCGGATCTTACCAGATTCTCATCTTTCTTAATAAAGAAATGAGCACCATAAAGTGCAATAAATGGAACTATCATTAAAATCATCCCTAAACCAAAATATTCTTCTTCTCTATAATAAAATAGGAGGATAAATAATGCAACTGTAATCATAAGACGAGCTATTCTTATAATTAATATCTGTCTATTTCGATTTTTAAACTGAAAAATTGCAAAAAGTGAGAGTGCAGAAGATAAGAATATACAAAACCGTACAATAGGGAAATGTTCTGTTAATAAAAAAGAAACCTCATTAGTTTCTAAAACAGGAAATGAATATACAATAGCAATTAGAAAAATTGCAGCAAAAAATAAAAATAAGGACTGAACTCTTTGAATCATATTTATTAATTTGATGTAAAAATAATTAAAATTAAAAGATTAGCACATCTTATAAAAAAATTGTATTATTGCACGTCTTTTCTTAAGACATTCAATCAAAAATTACTTATTGACCCCCATATTACATTACTATAAAAAAGTAAAACATATACTAGTTTTATTTTAACACACAAATTATGTATAAATTAGAAGAATTAAATACGAAAAAAGTCGCTGACTTAAAAGCAATCGCACAAGAGTTAAATGTTAAAAAATTTGACAAATTAAAAAAACAAGAGTTAGCTTATGCAATCTTAGATCATCAGGCAGAAAATGCGAAATCAAAGGTTATTCCTCAAAGAGGACAAAGATCTATTACTGAAAAAAAAGATGGTCAAGATCATAATGCTGAGGTAAAAGAAAAGAAAACCCATAAAAATACATCTAAGAAGCAAGGAGAACAGCATCAGAAGAAAAAGAGTGAAGAACAAAATAGATCTAAGAGACCGATTCACAATCATCAAAAAAAGGCAGAAGAAACACACCAAAAACCAAAGCATAATAACAAAGAGAAAAACCAAAATCAGAAACCCTCAAAATATGATTATGACTTTGATGGGATTATACACACTGAAGGTGTAATTGAGATAATGCCTGATGGATATGGTTTTATGAGGTCAAGCGATTATCACTACCTATCATCTCCTGATGATGTGTATGTCTCACACTCACAAATTAAACTATTTGGATTAAAAACTGGTGACACTATCAACGGTACTGTTAGGCCCCCAAAAACTGGTGAAAAATATTTCCCGCTTATTCAAGTAAATAGTATAAATGGACGAGACCCAGGTATTGTAAGAGACAGGATTCCTTTCCATCATCTTACTCCACTTTTCCCTAATGAAAAGTTTAATATTCTAGGAAATGGACATAATAACATTTCTACTAGAATGCTAGATATCTTTACCCCACTGGGGAAAGGTCAAAGAGGGCTTATTGTTGCGCAACCAAAAACTGGTAAAACGGTACTCTTAAAAGATATTGCAAATGCAATTGCTGATAACCATCCTGAAATCTATATGATTATTCTCCTAATTGATGAAAGGCCAGAAGAGGTTACAGATATGGAAAGAAGTGTAAATGCAGAGGTAATTGCATCTACCTTTGATGAACCTGCAAGTAGACATGTAAAAGTTGCTGATATTGTATTAGAGAAAGCAAAAAGAATGGTAGAATGTGGGCATGATGTTGTAATATTATTGGATTCTATCACTAGGCTAGCAAGAGCTTATAATACAGTACAACCTGCATCAGGTAAGATTTTAAGTGGTGGTGTTGATGCTAATGCTTTACACAAGCCAAAAAGATTCTTTGGTGCTGCCCGTAAAATTGAGAATGGAGGATCACTTACAATTTTAGCAACCGCTCTTACTGAAACAGGAAGTAAGATGGACGAAGTGATTTTCGAAGAATTTAAGGGTACAGGTAATATGGAGCTTCAGCTAGATAGAAAAATTTCTAATAGAAGAATCTATCCTGCTGTAGATTTAGTGGCCTCCTCTACAAGACGTGAAGATCTATTATTAGACAAAGAATACATCCAGAGAATTTGGGTTCTTAGAAACTATTTAGCAGACATGAATCCAGTTGAAGCGATTGAGTTCATGAAAGATAGATTGCAAAAAACACAAAATAATGATGAATTTCTAGTAACGATGAATGGATAACTTCATTGCTTATTATAGTGTAGAAAAAATTCTATGAAAGATGAAGAATATCTTATTTTAGAAACAAGCCATAAAGGGTACTTCCACTTCCAGTCATACTAGCATAAACCGCACCATCATCGTATAGCTTTTCTTTCATTTCTAATAATTCTGGATGTCTTTGAAAAACTGTAATCTCAAAATCATTTTTAACCCTACCCTTCCAATCTTCAATAGGACGGGAAATTATATCTAACAAATCGTTCTCACTTTCTCTGGGATTTACATATCCAAAAGCATCAGATGTAGAAATATGCAAGTTGGGAAAAATAAACTTCAACTCATGCGTGGATAAATCTAAATTAACACTTGTCATCTTATCGCCTATTCCCATTATCCTTTTTGGAGTATTATCAATAAAGAAAGGGCAATCTGCTCCTAATTGCAAAGCATATATTTCAAGCTGTTGATTAGAGATATTAAGATCAAAAAGCTCATTCAATAATTTTAAAGTAAAAGCACCATCTGATGAACCTCCCCCTAATCCAGCACCAATTGGAATCATCTTATGTAAGTGTATCTTTACATTACTTATATCAAAGTCTTCTTTTAGCAACTGAAAAGCATTTATACAGATATTATCATTACCCGGTATAGATATCCCAGTAGTACTAAAACAGAAATCATCTGAAGGTATAACTTCCAAAATATCATATAACTCAAGTACGGGATAAAAAATAGAGGACAGCTCATGATATCCATCAATTCTTTTATTTAATATATTCAGGCCTATATTTATTTTAGCGTTTGGGTAAATAATCATAACTAATTTTAGTTTTCAACAACAAAAATAATCATCTGAATATTTATAGGGCTCCACAAATCATTTTATTTAACTTTGTTGTCCTTTTAAAATAAAATTGAATGGAATATTTAGAGTTTGAGAAACCAATTGAGGAACTAGTTAATAAGCTTAATAAGGCTAAAGAACTAGGAAAAGATGGTTCAATTGATGTAAAAAAAACTATTATTGATATTGAGAATCAAATAGATTCTAGAAGGAAAGAAATCTATGAGAATCTTTCTTCATGGGAAAGGGTACAGTTATCAAGACATCCTCAGAGGCCATATACTTTAGATTATATTAATGCTTTATCCTCAGGTGACTTCTTAGAGTTACATGGAGACAGAAATGTTAGAGATGATAAAGCAATGATTGCAGGCTGGGGTACAATTGGTAGCCAATCAGTCATGTTTATTGGACAACAAAAAGGAAGAAATACTAAAGAAAGACAATTTCGAAACTTTGGAATGGCAAATCCTGAAGGTTACAGAAAAGCCTTACGGTGCATGAAAATGGCAGAAAAGTTTGACAAACCAATTGTTTGCTTAATTGACACGCCTGGTGCATTTCCTGGATTAGAGGCCGAGGAAAGAGGTCAAGGAGAAGCTATTGCTCGTAATATAATTGAGATGACAAAGTTAAAAGTCCCAATCATTGTAGTCATTATTGGTGAAGGTGCCTCTGGTGGGGCGTTAGGCATTGGCGTAGGCGATAAAATTCTAATGCTTAATAATTCTTGGTACTCTGTTATTTCTCCTGAAAACTGCTCTACTATACTATGGGGAAATTGGGAAAATAAAGAAACTGCTGCTAATGCTTTAAAACTTACTGCGAAAGACATGAATAATCTTGGGTTAGTTGATGAGATAATTAAAGAGCCATTAGGTGGAGCACACACATTCCCTGATAAAACTTATATAATTGTTAAGAAATCAATTTCAAAAGCAATAAAAGAATTTATTAATATAGATAAAAAATTATTAGTAAAAAACCGGATGGATAAATTCTCAAATATGGGAATCTTTAATGAATAAAATATGAATAAAAAAGTAGGTAAGAGAATATTAAAAGCAACACCAACCCAGCAGATCGAAGGCAAACTACAACCTCAAGCTATCGAGCTTGAACAAGCTGTTCTTGGTGCTCTTATGATTGATAACGAATCTTTATCTGAAACGATTGATTCGCTGAAATCTGAATATTTCTATGCTCCAAAACATCAACAAATATTTCAAGCAATTACAAACCTATTTAACAACACGCAACCAGTTGACATACTTACTGTATCTGAAGAGCTAAAACGATTAGAATCTTTTGATAATGTAGGAGGTCTTGCATATATATCTGAACTAACAAACAATGTAGCTTCTTCATCAAATACTGAATTTCATGCTAGAATAATTGCTGAAAAGTTTATTAAAAGATCTCTTATTAATATCTCAAGAAAAATTAGTACTGATGCTTTTGATGACGCAATAGATATCTTTGATCTATTAAATAATGCAGAAGCTGATCTTTTTACAGTAACTGAAGGAACGCTAAGAAAGAGTTATGATAAGATGAGTACGTTAATTAAAGGTGCTTTAGAAAATATCGAAATACTCAGAAATAAAGAAGATGGATTAAGCGGTGTGCCTTCTGGGTTCACTAATCTAGACAGGGTTACCTCAGGTTGGCAAAAATCTGACCTTGTAATTTGTGCTGCAAGACCAGGTATGGGGAAAACAGCATTTGCATTATCAATGGCAAGAAATATTGCAGTTGATCATAATACGCCAATTGGTTTTTTCTCACTTGAGATGTCATCAGAACAATTAGTAAACAGGCTGATAGCAAGTGAAGCAGAATTAGGTGCATCAAAATTAAGAAAGGGTGATTTAGCTGATCATGAAATGGTTCAGTTACATGAGAAAATCAAGCACTTATCTGAAGCTCCAATATTTATTGACGACACACCAGGACTAACAGTCTTTGAGTTAAGAGCAAAAGCTAGAAGACTAGTAAAAAATCATGCTGTAGGAATAATTATGATTGACTACTTACAATTGATGCATGCTGGAGGAAACCCTGGTAATAGAGAGCAAGAGATATCTACCATCTCTAGGTCATTAAAAGGAATTGCTAAAGAACTACAAATTCCTGTTATTGCATTATCACAAGTAAACAGAGGAGTTGAAAATAGAACTGGTGTAGGCAGTAAACGACCTATGTTATCTGACCTTAGAGAATCAGGAGCAATTGAGCAAGATGCAGATATTGTGACATTCATCTACCGACCTGAGTACTACAAAATATACGAATGGGATAATGGAGATGATTCAAGAGGGCAAGGAGAACTTATTATTGCAAAACATAGAAATGGATCTCTTAAAAATGTGAGGTTAAAATTCACTGGAGAATTTGCTAAGTTCTCTGACCTTGACTATTTTGATGGTAGTGATTTTAATGATGAAGCTGATAACTCATCAATCATATCAATGTCATCAAGCATGAATGAAGAAAGTGGGGATGCTCCATTTTAATATCTTCAAAAAAATATCTATATTATTTGTACTTTGTAGCTTAACAATCACTACAAATGCTGCTTATATTTTCATACCAATGGATGAAAAGCAGAGCAATCACTTAAAAGCTTATGGAATTGCTTATTATGCAATCAAACGAGATGTAAAAGTTGATTGGCTTCTTAATTATCAAGGAGGTAGTTTTATGATGAAACAAAATCAAGAAATTGAAAATGAATGTAATATTAGAGGAGTATCTTTTAATATTATTGCTGATATTCAATCATCTCAAATTTTACAATCCATTACTAGTCCTTCTGTAAACCAAGATGTCGTAAGATTAGAAAAGGCACCAAAAATAGCAATATATTCTCCTAGCAACAAGCAACCCTGGGATGATGCTGTAACAATGGCTCTAACTTATGCCGAAATTCCTTATGAAGTAATATATGACGAAGCAGTTCTTAGTAATCTTCTTCCATTATATGATTGGCTTCACTTACATCATGAAGACTTCACAGGACAATATGGTAAGTTCTATGCAAGTTTTAAAAATGCTACCTGGTATAAAGAACAAAAAAAAGATTATGAGAAATTAGCTAAAAAATTAGGTTATAATAAAGTATCATCCGAAAAATTAGCAGTTGCTAAAAAAATAAAAGATTTTGTTTTTGGAGGAGGATTTTTATTTGCAATGTGTTCAGCTACTGACAGCTATGACATTGCATTAGCTGCTGATGGAATTGATATTTGTGCAGAAATGTTTGATGGGGATGGAATGGACAGTGATATTGACAAAAAATTAGATTTTAATAATACTCTTGCTTTTCAAGATTTTACATTAGTGAAAAATCCAAATCAATATGAATTCTCATCAATTGATGCTACACAAAAAAGGAGAATAAATCATAGTGTTGATTTTTTTACCCTATTTGATTTTTCAGCAAAATGGGATCCCATACCAACTATGCTTTGTCAAAATCATGAGCAAGTAATAAAAGGATTTATGGGACAAACTACAGCTTTTAGGAAGAAGCATATAAAATCTGACGTATTAATTATGGGGGAGACAGAAGCAGCTAATGAAGCACGTTATATTCATGGAAAACTTGGAAATGGAACCTGGACCTTTTACGGAGGACATGACCCAGAAGATTATCAACATAAAGTTGGAGATCCAAAAACAGATCTTTCCTTACACCCAAATTCACCAGGCTACCGTTTAATTCTAAATAATATTCTTTTTCCTGCTGCTAAAAAGAAGAAATTAAAAACTTAGTCAAGAACAGTTACTCGCTCTCCTTCATACCATAACTTATAATTCTTCTTATACAACTTTTCAATTGCATTACGCTTAATCTTCATAGTAGGGGTTAATAATTTATTCTCCACGGTCCACTCTTCTTTTACTACTACAAAATTATGGATCTTTTCATGCATATCTAGTTTAGGGTTTACTATCTCGATAGTAGCAGTTAATGAAGAAATTAAATTCTCTTCAGACTTATTCTTTCCCCTTTCAGATAATACTATAATTGCTATAGGCTGAGGAAGCTCAGTACCTACAACACAAACCTGCTCAATATTTTTATTTGCTGAAAGTTTCATTTCAATTGGAGATGGAGCTACGTATTTCCCTTTACTTGTTTTAAATAAGTCTTTTACCCTGCCAGTAATCTTTAAGAATCCATTCTCATCAATCTCTCCCTCATCACCAGTATGTAACCATCCATCAATAATTGTTACTTTTGTTTCTTCTTCCATTTTATAATAGCCATCCATCAGGGCATTATGTTTTATTAATATCTCCTTTTTTTTGGAAAGCCTCACATCACATTGTGGCAATGCTTGACCTACATAGCCAATATTAATGTTATTATTATAACTAACGTGCGAATAGCAAGTATTCTCAGTCATAGCATATGCCTCTTGTATATTAACACCCAAACGAGCAAACCATTTAATAAGAGCAACTGGAGTTGGAGCTGCACCAGTAAAAATATTTCTAGTATTATTTAACCCAAGTCCTTTCTTTATTTTCTTCTTTATTAAATATGAAACCAATGGGATGCTAAGTAGAATATTAAGTTTATTCTGAGGTAATTTTGAAAGAATCCCTTGCTGAAATTTTGTCCATATTCTTGGGACTCCCAAAAATACAGTTGGAGATGCTTCTGATAAATTAGCAGCAAAAGTATCTAAGCTTTCTGCGAAATAAGATCTTCCACCACTATAGAGACTACCCATTTGAACCAATAACCGTTCTGCTATATGACAAAGTGGTAAGTAAGAAAAGAATATCTCTTCTTTTAAATCTAGTGCGCGCACAGCATTCGTAGTTGCAAAAGAGAAGTTGTAGAATTTATGCATCACCCCTTTTGGATCTCCAGTTGTCCCAGAAGTATATATAATCGTAGCTAATGAATTTGGATCTCTAATTACATTCTTTTTCATTGGTTCCACCTCTTTTGTAAGCTCATCCCATCCTTGATAATTCTCTGCATAAAAAGGAAAAGAAATACAATTAATGCCAGCTGGGATTCCAGATTTCATATCATTAAAATTATCTAGTTTTCCAACAAATAATAATTTACTTTCACTATGTCTCAATATCTTCTCTAATGTTTCTGCATTTAAATTAGGATAAAGCGGAACTGAAATATGGCCACTCATCATTATTGCCATATCAGTCATCATCCAATGCGCACAATTCTTTGATAATAATGCAATCTTACTATCTTTTGGTAAATTGAGTGATGTTAAATAACTCGCCATTTTTCTTACTTCTATTCCAAATTCTTTCCAAGTCCAATTATGCCAATCACCATCAATTGGCTGAGATAAATATATTTCGTTAGGTTTTTCTTGCTCCCATTTATAGAGCATTTCTAATGGAGATAAATACGTCATAATTATAATTTTTATATTGCTAAAAATACAACTTTTTAATACAATCTACTATCCAGCCTACTCATAATTTTACTATTCTATTATGCGTGCATAGTATTTTTTGCTATCTTCGTATAAAATATAATACTTAATATGGAACAAGAAGAGACTATTGATTATAATATAAGAAAAACATGGTATAATATTACCAAGATGTACAATCGTACTGCAACAGAATATATGGCAAGTATGGCTCTTGGAATGATAATACTTAATATTGATATAATGGAAGGAACCCCATCAACTCAATTAGGGCCAAGCATGGGAATGGAAGCAACTTCACTCTCTCGTTCTCTTAATAAACTAGAAGATGCTGGCGTTATTGAAAGAAAGGACGATCCAAATGACAAAAGAAAATCTGTTATCCACCTAACTCCACTTGGTATGGATTGGCGTGAAGTTGCAAAAGGAGTTGTAATTGATTTTAATGAAACTATACAATCACATTTTGAAAAAGAAGAAATGGATATATTCTTCACTATTCTTAGAAAAATAAATAAAATAATTGATGAAACAAAATAGACATATAAATAAAATAGCTGTAATTGGTTCTGGCATCATGGGATCTAGGATTGCATGTCATTTTGCAAATATTGGAGTAGAGGTTTTACTTCTAGATATTGTCCCTTTTGATATTGCTAAGAAAGACAAAAAAAATAAAGAAATCAGAAACTCCATTGTAAATGATGCACTAAAAAAAACACTTAAGAGTCAACCCTCTCCTATTTACATTAAAGAGTTTTCAAGTAGAATTACAACAGGAAACTTAGATGATGATTTGCCTAAAATATCAGAAGCTGATTGGACTATTGAAGTTGTAACAGAAAAGTTAGATGTCAAGAAAAAAGTTTTTGAAAAGATAGAAGAGCACAGAAGAAAAGGAACTATAGTCTCTTCTAACACTTCTGGCATTCCTATTGAAAGTCTGATTGAAGGAAGAAGTGATGATTTCAAAGTTAATTTCTGTGGAACACACTTTTTTAATCCTCCAAGATATTTAAAGTTATTAGAAATTATTCCAACCTCAAAAACAAATACTGAAGTTATAGACTTCCTAATGAATTATGGTAATAAATTCCTTGGAAAAGACATGGTGCTTTGTAAAGACACTCCTGCATTTATTGCCAACAGAATTGGTGTTTCTAATATTATGTCTCTGTTCCATTTGGTGAAAGAGCTATCTTTAACTGTAGAAGAAGTGGATAGTTTAAGTGGGCCAATTATTGGTCGGCCGAAATCAGCAACTTTCCGTACTTGCGATTTAGTAGGATTAGATACTCTGATTCATGTTGCAAATGGAGTATATGAAAACTGTCCTAATGATGAAATGAGAAGTAATTTTGAGTTACCTGATTTTATTAATAAGATGTATAGAAACAAATGGTTAGGAGACAAAACTAAACAAGGATTCTACAAAAAATCAAAAGATGCAAATGGGAAAAGAGTAATTGAGGCGTTAAATCTCAATACTATGAAATACGCTCCAAAAAAACAAGCAAAATTCACAACCATTGCAGTTGCAAAGCAAGAAGATGACCTTCTAAAACGATTAAATATTCTTGTAAAAGGAAAAGATAAAGCAGGAGTATTCTACCGTAAATCATTCTACAGTGCATTTGCTTATGTTTCTTACAGAATACCTGAAATAACTGATGATCTTTATAAAATTGACAGAGCATTATGTGCCGGTTTTGGATGGGAAATTGGTCCTTTCCAAATGTGGGATGCGTTAGATGTTGAAAAAACACTCTCAAATATGGAAGAAGAAGGATACAAAGCAGCTCCTTGGGTGTATGGGATGGTGAAATCTGGAATTACTTCTTTCTATACAACAAAAAATGGAATATTAAATTACTACAATATCCCAGCAAAAGAACAAGAGAAAGTTGCAGGGATAGAGAAATTTATCATCTTAGATCACATCCGTGAGAATAATACAATTTGGAAGAATTCAGGCTGTAATCTTACTGATATTGGAGATGGAATTGTAAACTTAGAATGGAGAACAAAAATGAACTCTATCGGCGGAGAAGTATTACAAGGGATTCAAAAATCAATTGATATTGCAGAAAAAAACTACAAAGGATTAGTAATAGCGAACCAAGGAAAAAATTTCTCAGTTGGGGCAAATATCGCTATGATATTCATGATGGCAATTGAACAGGAATATGAAGAAATTGATTTTGCTATTAGAGCATTTCAAAAAACAACTGAAAGAATAAGATATTCTTCCATTCCTGTAGTAGTTGCTACACACGGGATGACATTAGGTGGGGGTTGTGAGATTGCCTTACATGCCGATCATGTGCAAGCATCAGCAGAAACTTATATTGGTTTAGTAGAAATGGGAGTTGGTGTGATTCCTGGTGGTGGCGGAACAAAAGAAATGGCAAGAAGAGCTTCTAACGCCTACTTTTCAGGAGATATAGAATTACCAACATTAAAAGAAAGATACCTAAATATTGGTATGGCAAAGGTTGCTACTTCAGCACAAGAAGCAATCGAATTAGATTTACTATTAAAGAATAGAGACAAAGTAACTGTTGGCTTTAACAACCTTATTACAGACACAAAACAGGCAGCACTTAATATAGCAAACCAAGGGTATACCAAACCAATAACTGAGAAAGTAAAAGTTCTAGGAAAAGAAGGGTTAGGGATGTTTATGGTAGGAGCGAATTCAATGTATAGGGCGGGATATATCACTGAGCATGAAAAATTAATGTCTGAAAAACTAGCTTACGCGATTTGCGGTGGAGACTTATCATCGCCAACTCTAGTCTCTGAAGAATATTTATTAGATCTTGAAAGAGAAGCCTTCTTGTCATTATGTGGAGAAAGAAAAACTTTAGAAAGAATAGAACACATGCTAAAGAAGGGTAAACCATTAAGAAATTAAATTTATGAATACAGCATATATAATAGCAGGATACAGATCAGCAGTAGGAAAATCAGCAAAAGGAGTTTTTAGATTTACTCGGCCTGATGATTTAGCTGCAGATGTAATTAAATATTTGGTAGAATCTGTTCCGGAATTAGAAAAAGATAAAATTGATGATGTAATTTGTGGAAATGCAACTCCGGAAGCAGAACAAGGATTAAACATTGGGCGTATGATTTCCTTAATAGGATTAGATACTATAAAAGTACCAGGAATGACTGTAAACAGATACTGCTCTTCAGGATTAGAAACCATAGCTATTGCAAATGCTAAAATAAAAAGTGGAATGGCAGAATGTATAATTGCTGGAGGAGTAGAATGCATGTCCCCTATCCCATTTGGTGGATGGAGAATTGTACCTAACTATAATGTAGCAAAAAACAATGCTGATTGGTACTGGAACATGGGACTTACTGCAGAATCAGTTGCCGATAAATGGAAAATTAGCAGAAAAGACCAAGATGAATTTGCTTTTAACTCACATCAAAAAGCATTAAATGCAATTGAGAAAGGGTATTTCAAAAGTGGAATTGCACCTATAATAGTAAAGGAGACCTACTTAGATGAAAATGAAAAAAGACAAGAAAGAGAGTTTATAGTAGATACAGACGAAGGCCCAAGAAAAGGGGGTTCAGCTGAAGAATTGGCAAAACTAAGAACAGTATTTGCAAAAGACGGAACAGTTACTGCGGCTAATTCGTCACAAACTTCTGATGGGGCAGCATTTCTAATACTTATGTCAGAGAAAATGGTGAATGAATTAGGCGTAAAACCTATTGCGAAACTATTGAGTTATTCAGTAATAGGTGTGGAACCAAAATATATGGGAATTGGACCTGTAAAGGCAGTTCCTTTGGCGCTAAAAAAAGCGGAACTAAAACTGGATGACATTCAGCAATTTGAATTAAATGAAGCTTTTGCCTCTCAATCTTTAGCAGTTATTCGTGAGTTAGGACTGAACCCTGATATCGTTAATGTAAATGGAGGGGCAATTGCATTAGGACATCCACTAGGATGTACTGGAGGAAAGTTAACAATCCAATTAATAAACGAAATGAAAAGAAGAAAGCAGAAATACGGAATGGTGACTATGTGTGTTGGTGCTGGGCAAGGTGCTGCAGGAATCTTTGAAATATTATAAAATTACTAACAAAAATACCATTAATGAAAAACAAGTATATTGTAGACTTATCTGAGATAAAATTAGCAGACCTAGAATTAGTAGGAGGTAAAAATGCATCCTTAGGGGAGATGATCCAAAATATCAGTAAACTAGGAGTAAATATTCCTGGAGGGTTTGCATTAACAGTAGATGCATATTGGGAATTCATCAATCATAATAAACTGGATAAAAAAATAAAACGATATATTAGAAAGATGAAGAAAAATGATCTAGTTTCTTTAAAAAAGACTGGATTAGAAATAAGACAATTAATAAGAAATGGAAAATGGCCAAGAAAGGTTAAAGAAGAAATCCGATATAATTATACTTTGCTTTCACAGAAATATGGACAAGAGATTACAGATGTTGCTGTCCGCTCTTCAGCAACTGCTGAAGATTTACCTAATGCATCCTTTGCAGGGCAACAAGAAACTTATTTAAATGTAAGAGGGCCGGAGCAAATTCTGTCTTCTGTTAGAAACTGCTTTGCTTCCCTTTTTACAGATCGAGCTATTTCATACAGAGATAACTTTGGTTTTGATCATTTTGATGTAGGAATTTCTGTTTGTGTGCAAAAAATGGTTCGCTCTGATTTAGCCTCTTCAGGAGTTGCTTTCTCCTTAGATACTGAAAGTGGATTTAAAGATATCGTTCTAATTAATGGTTCGTACGGACTTGGAGAAAGTGTAGTGCAAGGAACAGTTTCTCCTGATGAATTTCTAATTTTTAAACCAACATTAAAAAATGGTCTCTCTTCTATTATTGAGAAGAAAATGGGAAAAAAGGAAAATAAAATGATTTACTCAACTGACCCAGGACAATTAGTAAAGACTGTCCATGTTGGAAACACTCAGCAAGATAAATTCTGTATTACAGACAGGCAAGCGTTAAAATTAGCAAAATGGGTTTGTATTATTGAAGATTATTATACGAAATTGAAAGGAAATTGGTGCCCTATGGATACTGAATGGGCAATTGATGGACTTTCAGGAAAATTATTTATCGTACAAGCTAGACCTGAAACTATTCACTCTAGAAAGAAAGACAACTCATTAATAGAATATATTATTGACAATACAGAAAGTACAACTATAAGGTTGACTGGAATTGCTGTTGGAGATAAAATAGGGCAAGGAAAAATACAGAAATTATATTCTTTAGATGGAAGAGATGGTAGTTTTGATGGTTCTGACTTCAAGAAAGGAGATATATTAGTTACAGAAATGACTGACCCTGATTGGGAGCCAATTATGAAGAAAGCATCTGCAATTATCACTAATAAAGGAGGAAGAACCTGTCATGCTGCAATTGTTGCTCGTGAAATGGGAGTTCCTGCAATTGTAGGTACCGAAAACGGAACAGAGGTATTATTTAATGGAGAGGAGATAACAGTTTCTTGTTCTGAAGGTGATGTCGGAAAAGTATATGATGGATTAATTCCTTTTAAGTTAAAGAAAACTAAATTGGATAATCTACCAGAAACAAAAACCCCAATTATGCTAAATGTAGCTTCACCAGATTTAGCTTTTAAATTTGCACAGATCCCAAATGCAGGCGTAGGACTTGCAAGAGAAGAATTCATAATTAATAATTATATACAAGCTCATCCTCTGGCTCTTCTAAAACACAAAAAACTAAAAGATGCAGAGTTAACAGAAAAAATAAGAGTATTAACTAGAGGATTTAAGAATGAAGAGACTTTCTTTATAAAACGTTTATCTTATGGAATAGCAAAAATTGCATCAGCATTCTACCCAAAAAATGTAATTGTTCGTATGTCTGATTTTAAATCAAATGAATATTATAATCTTCTAGGTGGTAATTATTTTGAGCCAACTGAAGAGAATCCTATGATTGGATGGAGAGGAGCAAGTCGTTATTATTCTGATGAATACGAATATGCTTTTGGGATGGAATGTCAAGCAATAAAAAGAGTTAGGGAGAAAATGGGATTAAATAATGTAACTATCATGATTCCTTTTTGCAGGACAGTTGATGAATTGAGAAAAGTCTATAAAGTAATGAAGAAGAACGGATTACAAAGAGGAAAAGATGGACTACAAGTTTACCTAATGGCAGAACTACCTTCTAATATTTTAATGGCAGAAGAATTCTCACAATATATAGATGGGTTTTCTATTGGATCAAATGATTTAACTCAACTTACGCTTGGTTTGGATAGGGATTCATCTTTAGTAGCTCATATTTATGATGAAAGAAATCCAGCAGTGAAGCGATCTATTTCAAACTTAATAAAGGTAGCAAAAAAGACAAAAACAAAAGTTGGAATTTGTGGTCAAGGACCATCAGACTATCCAGATTTCGCTCAGTTTTTAGTGGAAGAAGGCATTGATACTATTTCGGTAACACCAGACTCTATGCTAAAAACAATAAAAGCAATACATAAAATTGAAAACAAAAAATAAAAAGATGATAAAAGGAGGGGAATTTTTAATTAAGGACCAAGATGCAAAAGATATTTTTATTCCAGAAGAGTTTAATGAAGATCAACGAATGATGGCATCTGCAACACAAGAATTTGTAGAAAAAGAGCTAGATCCACATAGAGAACGATTCGAGAAAAAAGACTATCAACTTACAGAGGACTGCATGAAAAAAGCTGGAGAACTAGGGCTATTAGGAATAAGTATTCCCGAGGAATATGGGGGAATGGGTATGCCGTTTAATACTTCTATGCTTATTTGTGATAAAATATCTGGAGCAAATGGTTCTTTCTCAACTGCATTTGGTGCACATACCGGAATTGGCACTTTACCTATTCTATTATATGGCGATAATAGACAAAGAAAAAAATATCTACCCAAATTAGCTACTGGAGAATGGATGGGATGTTATTGCTTAACAGAGCCTGGAGCTGGGTCGGATGCTAACTCAGGAAAAACAAAAGCAGTCTTAACTAAAGATGGTAAATATTATCTTATTACAGGTCAGAAAATGTGGATTTCAAATGCAGGATTTGCAGACGTTTTTATAGTTTTTGCGCGAATAGAAGATGATAAGAATATCACTAGTTTCATTTTAGAAAAAGGAATGAACGGAATCACTTTAGGAGAAGAAGAATGCAAATTAGGACTAAACTCTTCTTCTACACGCCAGGTATTCTTTAATGAGGTAAAGGTTCCTATAGATCGCTTATTGGGAGGTAGAGAAAATGGTTTTAAAATTGCGATGAACGCACTTAATGTTGGAAGAATTAAACTTTCTGCTGCAGTAATAGATGCTTGCAGAAGAGTTACAAGCAAATCTATTGAATACGCAAATGAACGAATTCAATTTAAGGTTCCTATTTCAACATTTGGGGCTATTAAACACAAACTAGCTGATATGGCTAGCAGAACTTTTGCTATCGAATCCGCAACGTATAGGGCGGGAGATGAAATAGAGAAAAATATATCACGATTAGAAAATAAAGGCGTAGATCATCAGCAAGCCTACCTTAAAGGAATAGAAGAATATGCTATTGAATGTTCTATTGTAAAAGTAATAGGTTCTGAAACTATTCAGTACTGCTCAGATGAAGGAATTCAAATTTTTGGTGGAATAGGATATTCAGCAGACACTCCTATGGAAGCTGCTTATAGAGACGCTAGAATTGCAAGAATCTATGAAGGAACAAATGAAATAAACAGAATGTTAATTGTTGGAATGATTCTCAAAAAAGCAATGAAAGGTGAATTAGATATTATGACTCCTGCCATGCAAGTTACCTCCGAGTTAATGAGTATTCCATCTTTTGATACTGTAGATGAAAATAATCTTTTCTCTGTAGAAAAAAAACATCTTAAAAAACTTAAAAAAGCAATTCTAATGACTGCGGGAAAAGCTACTCAACATTTTGCAATGGAGATAGAAAAAGAACAAGAAATACTGATGAATTTAGCAGATATGGTAATTGAAGTATATACTGCTGAATCTGCAATCTTAAGAGCAGAGAAATTATCTCTTGAAAATGAAGAGAAAGCACAATATCAAGTTATGATGAGTAAATTGTTCTTGTACTACTCAATAAAAAATTGTCAAAGACGTGGAGAAGAAGTTATTCTCTCTTTTGCAGAAGGAGATGAGCAAATAGTATTACTCATGGGTTTAAAAAGATTTACTAAAGGATATACAATAAATCCTAAAAATATAAGAAGAAATATTACTGATAAATTAATAGAAGAGAATAGATATTGTTTTTAGTATCTTTACCGAATGAAATTTACCGAATTTAAGTTTGGAAACGAACTTCAGGAGGGGCTTGATATGATGGGATTTGAACAGGCTACCCCAATACAAGAACAAGCAATACCAATAATACAGACAGGACGAGATCTAATTGCTTGTGCGCAAACAGGAACAGGAAAAACAGCAGCTTTTGTTTTACCTATCTTAGATAAACTAACCAATATAAATCATAACAATAAGGTTAATACTATAATTATTGCTCCTACTAGGGAATTGGCAAAACAAATTGACATGCAGATTGAAGGATTCTCTTATTTTACCAATTCATCTTCCTACCCAATTTATGGAGGTGGAACAGGGGTAGAATTTGATAATCAGAAACAAGCACTAAAAAAAGGTGCCGATATTATTATCTGTACTCCAGGAAGATTGTTAGCTCATTTAGATTTTGATTATTTTGATACTTCAGGAGTAAAACATTTTATTTTGGATGAGGCTGATAGAATGTTAGATATGGGTTTTTATGATGACATAATAACTATTTCTAAAAGATTACCTGAAAAAAGACAAAACTTATTATTCTCGGCAACTATGCCACCCAAAATTAGGACTTTAGCGACAAAATTACTAGAGAATCCTGCAAGCATTAGTTTAGCTATCTCAAAACCTGCAGAAGGAATTAGTCAATCCGCATATATGTGTCATGACAGTCAAAAAGTTAACTTGGTAAGACAGATTCTGAAAGCTAAAGGAAAGGATCTAAGTCATGTGCTAATTTTTGCATCAAGCATAAAAAGTGTACGAGAAATTAAAAAAACTCTCAATAAAGCTGGCATGAAAGCTTCAGAAATGCATTCAGGATTAGATCAAGACCAAAGAGAAGAAACAATCAGAAATTTTAAAAGCAAGAAAATAAAAATTCTAGTAGCTACTGATATTTTATCCAGAGGTATTGATATTAAAGGAATAGAACTCGTAATCAACTATGAGGTACCACATGACGAAGAAGATTATGTACACAGGATTGGTAGAACTGCTCGTGCCGACAGAACTGGAGAAGCAATAACTTTAATTAATCCTAAACAAGTAAAGAACTTTAAAGATATTGAAAAACTAATTGATAAGGAAGTTCAAAAATTAGAATTACCAAAAGGTTTTGAGAAAGGTCCTGAATATAAAATACCTTCTAAAAATAAGAAAAAGAAACAGTGGAAAAAATTTAAAAAAGAAAGAAAATAATATTTTTCCATACAACTAATTTATTGACATAAAACATGATAAATTAGAATATACTATCTCTCTAAAACAGGTGCTTGATGAGGTTTTATTCTAGCATCAATTATAGGTATAGAACAAGAGAAATGTTTGTTGTTTATTCTAGCATTTAATCCATATATATCCTTTGCAGGGTTAGAACGGGTAAAAGTAACCCAAAGCCAATTAGAAAAATTCTCAGAAACAAAAGAAGAATTATCTACTAAAGTAATCATTCCTATTCCATCAAGATTTTGTTTTTCTAAAAATAGAATAAGTTCATTGATTTCTCCTTTTCCTTCAATAACTACATTCCCTTTACTTACTAATTCTAGATTTAAAAACCCTTGAGGAAGATTCATAGCATCTATTTTCTCAGATAAGGTTCTTTTAATCTCTCCTGCAGCAGCTATCACTACTTTTGACCCTTCATTTAATCCATTCCCACTATAGTCTAAAGTATCAATTGTAGTCTTTGTTTGGAAATGTAAATCTCTTTCCCAATCTACTCTCTCGAAGAAGTGTGTAAAATATTCTTTCTCATTATTTATATTTGGTGAGTTTTCTTCATCACAAATAAAGAGATATTTTGCTAGAGACATCTGTCCAGTTCCTAAAATATGGTTCGCAATTGTCAATAATTCTTGTGGTTTTTTAGTGGGATTATAAGGGGTATATCTTTCCGAACCTACTGCTAATAGAAGTGGATGAACTCCTGCTGAATCTACTGCATTTACAGATTTGAGTCCAGGTATTTCTTTCTCAAGTGCTTTACCGCTAATCTCATGTATAAGTTCTCCAAACTGAGAATCTTCCTGAGGTGGACGACCAACCACAGTAAAGGGCCAAATTGCATTATCTTTTGCATAAACCTTTCTCACTCTCATTACAGGAAAGTCATGTCTTAAACTATAATATCCTAGATGATCTCCAAATGGCCCTTCAGGTTTCAGATCATTAAGATGTAAATCACCACAAATCACAAAATCTGCATCTGCAGAAATTGTATACCCATCTTTCATTGCATATCTAAAACGTCTTTTACCCAATACCCCTGCAAAAGAAAGCTCACTCATTCCTTCTGGCAATGGCATAACAGCAGCGAAAGTGTGAGCAGGTGGCCCTCCAACAAAAATAGAAACTTTTAGAGGCTCTCCCATCTGATTTGCTTTCTTCTGATGTACTCCAATACCTCTATGAATCTGATAGTGCATGCCTATCTCTTTATTTTTAACATAATCATTGCCTGAGAGTTGAATTCTATACATTCCTAAATTTGAACGCAATACTCCTGGTGATTGAGGATCTTCAGAATATACTTGTGGTAAAGTAATAAAAGCTCCTCCATCTTTCTCCCAACATTTTATCTGAGGCAGATCCTCAATTTGTATCTCATTAAATCCTCTAAATCTAACTTTCTTCGGAATTGCATATATAGCATTTAAAGCAGTGAAAATTGACTTTATGGGATGCTTTAATATAGTAAAAGGATCAGTTTTCAACTTAATTAAAGCCTTTACCGTTTCCAAACTATCCCGGAATATAAACTTACTCCTCTCTAGTGTTCCAAACAAATTTGAAACTGCAGAGAATTTACATCCCCTTATATTCTCAAAAAAAACAGCTTTTCCACCCTTTGCAAATTCATCTAAATGAATAGAGGCAATATCTAATTCAGGGTTTATCTCTTTTTTGACTCTATATAGTTCATTGTTTTTTTCTAAATCAGAGATGCATTTATGTAAGGATTTATATACCATAGTATCAAGAATTAAAGAAGTAAGTCGATTAACTTCCTTCTTTAAGATGAATTTTCCTTACCTGTCTTTTATAGAAACATATTCTCTTACAGAAGCCCCCGTATAAATTTGTCTTGGCCTTCCAATTGGCTCATGATTTTCTCTCATTTCTTTCCATTGTGCAATCCAACCAGGAAGTCTACCTAAAGCAAACATTACAGTAAACATATCAGTAGGAATTCCTAGAGCTCTGTAAATTATTCCTGAATAAAAATCTACATTAGGATACAGCCCTCTATCTTGAAAATATGCATCTTCCAAAGCTACCTTTTCTAATTTTTTAGCAATATCTAAGACAGGGTCATTAATACCGAGTTCTCTTAAAACATCATCAGCCGCTTTCTTAATGATAGTTGCTCTTGGATCAAAGTTCTTATAAACCCTGTGTCCAAATCCCATCAATCTAAATGAATCTTCTTTATCTTTTGCTTTCGCGACATATTTATCTACATCACCTCCATCCGATTTAATACTCTCAAGCATTTCAATTACTGCTTGATTTGCTCCTCCATGTAGTGGTCCCCAAAGAGCTGCGATTCCTGCAGAAACAGAAGCATATAAACTTGCATGTGAAGAACCAACGATCCTTACAGTAGAAGCAGAACAATTTTGCTCATGATCAGCATGAAGAATTAAAAGTTTATCTAATGCTTTTGATACTACAGGGTTAATATTAGAATCTGTTGTAGGCAAACCAAACATCATATGCATAAAATTAGATGTGTAACTCAGCACATTCTTAGGATACATTATTGGCTGACGCATTCTATTTTTGAAACTCCATGCAGCAAGAGTCGGTAGTTTTGCAATTGCTCTTATAATAGTACCATCAATCTCTTCTTTAGATCTATTTGGGTCTAATGACTTCGGATAAAATGCAGTTAATGAAGATACTAATGAAGATAGAACTCCCATAGGATGAGATTTTGATGGAAATCCATCTAAAATAGATTTAACATCTTCGTGAACTAAAGAGTGAGTTGCAATCTCATGTGTGAAATTATCTAACTGATCTTTTGTAGGCAATTCACCATAAATAAGTAAAAATGCGACTTCTAGAAATGTAGATTTTTCTGCTAACTCCTCAATTGAATAACCTCTGTATCTTAATATGCCTCTCTCACCATCTAAAAATGTAATACTGCTCTGACAAGATCCAGTATTTTTAAATCCTCTATCTAAAGTAATAAGACCAGATGTGCCTCTCAGTTTACTAATATCTATTGCATTTTCATTCTCAACACCAGTAACAACTGGCAGTTCGTAAACTTTCCCTTCAAAATGTAATTCTGCTTTCTTCATAATCTTATCTTTATTATTTATATCGTTTATTTCTTAATCTCAATATTCTAAATTATTTGTAAATACTAAACAAATTTAAATCCTTTACCAGTATATAGAGCGTGCTCTCCAAGTGTCTCCTCAATTCTTAATAACTGATTATATTTTGCAATTCTATCAGAACGGGAAGCTGAGCCTGTTTTTATTTGACCTGTATTTAATGCAACCGCCAAATCTGAAATAGTAGTATCTTCAGTCTCTCCAGACCTATGACTCATTACAGATGTATAAGAATTCTTCTGCGCCATTTGCACAGCATTTATTGTTTCTGTAAGTGTGCCTATTTGATTTACTTTAATCAAGATAGAGTTTGCTGTTGCATTTTCAATACCTCTACTGAGTCTCTGAACATTAGTTACAAATAAATCATCTCCTACCAACTGTACTTTATCTCCAATCTTTGAGGTCATATCTTTCCATGCATCCCAATCATCTTCATCCAATCCATCTTCAATTGAAATAATCGGATATTTTTTTGTCCAATTCACCCAATAATCTACCATTTCTGATGGAGTCAATCTATCTCCTGTTGATTGATGGAAATGATAAACATTATCTTTAGCATTATAAAACTCAGATGCCGCTGCATCAAGTGCAATATACATATCCTCTCCTACTCTATATCCTGCAGACTCTATTGCTCTGATAACAAACTCAATAGCTTCTTCATTAGACCCTAGATTTGGAGCAAAACCTCCCTCATCTCCTACATTTGTAGAATACCCATTAGATTTTAACTCTTGTTTCAAATGATGAAAAACCTCAGTTCCCATCTTTAATCCCTCAGAGAATGATTTAGCTCCAATAGGCATTACCATAAATTCCTGAAAATCAATACTATTATCTGCATGAGATCCTCCATTTAAGATATTCATCATAGGTATTGGTAATTCACGTGCATTTACACCTCCTATATAACTAAACAAATCTTCACCACTCTCAATTGCTGCTGCTTTTGAACAAGCTAATGAAACAGCAAGCATGGCATTTGCACCTAAATTTGCTTTATTTACGGTACCATCCAAATCAATCATCTTTTTATCTATTTCAGATTGATCAGTAACATATACTCCTTTTAATTCTTCATTGATTATAGTCTTAATATTTTTAACTGCCTTTAAAACTCCTTTTCCTAAATAACTCTCATTATCCCTATCTCTTAGTTCAACTGCCTCATGTTTACCAGTAGAAGCTCCTGAAGGAACTGCGGCTCTGCCCATTACACCATTTTCTGTGAAAACTTCAGCTTCAACAGTTGGATTACCCCTAGAATCTAAAATCTGTCTTGCATGTATATTTATTACTCGTGACATTAGTTCTTCTTTATATTATCTACAAAATCATCAAATAGATACCTAGAATCATGTGGCCCTGGTGAGGATTCTGGATGATATTGAACTGAAAAACTATTCTTATTTAATAACCTAATCCCTTCAACTGTATCGTCATTAAGATTAACATGTGTTATCTCTACATTAGGATTATTCTTAATATCTTCTTCAGATATTCCAAAACCATGATTCTGAGAAGTTACCTCTGCCTTTCCTGTTTTAAGATTCTTTACTGGATGATTAATTCCTCTATGTCCATTATGCATCTTATAGGTTGAGATTCCTTCAGAGAGTGCTAATGCCTGATGACCTAAACAAATACCAAAAACAGGTTTCCCATCATTAGTAATCTTTTTAACTTCTTCAATAACTTGAGGCATCGCAGCAGGATCACCCGGTCCATTTGACAGAAAGAATCCATCAGGGTTCCATGCCTTCATCTGCTCATAAGATGTGTTCATTGGGAATATTTTTAAATAACAGTCTCGATCTGTCATGCATTGTAGGATATTCTTCTTTACACCTAAATCAAGTACAGCAACTTTTATATCAGCATTCTCATCACCAATAAAATATTCTTTTTTGGTTGTAACTTTTGACGACAATTCTAAACCTTTCATAGACGGAACCTTAGCAAGCAAACTAGTTAATTCATCAATATCAGCTATAGAAGTTGAGATAATAGCATTCATAGCCCCTTTATCTCTAATATGACGTACAACTGCTCTAGTATCAACATCTGATATAACTATTTTATTCTGTTCTAGAAAATAATTCTTCAAATCACCATCACCACCAGATCTTGAATAACCTACATTAAAGTTCTTACAAATCAGCCCTGCTATTTTCATACTATCAGACTCTACCTCATCATTATGAAAACCATAATTTCCAATATGGGCATTAGTAGTAATCATTAATTGTCCGTAGTAAGAAGGATCTGTAAAAACCTCCTGATATCCAGTCATGCCTGTATTAAAGCAAAGCTCTCCAGTTGCAATACCTTCAATTCCATTTGCTTTCCCATGGAAGATAGTCCCATCTTCTAATAGTAATATTCCAGGTTCTTTCTTAATGTATTTCATTTTCAATTTTAATTATAAAAAAAGGATAAAACATAAGCTTTACCCTTTCTGATATCATAAAAAAAAGATATACTACTCTCCTTTTTCTTCTTTATCTTCAGAGTTATTAGCTTCTTCTTTCTCACCTTCCTTATTCTCAACAGCATCCTTTTTATCAGAAACTTCCTCAACT
>CEWO01051222.1_pt1 | contig 24149 bp, 12 predicted proteins | sample 361561 | NCBI WGS metagenome assembly CEWO01 (sample SAMEA2623627, study PRJEB7988) | marine metagenome | isolation source: saline water (ENVO:00002010), including
ACACTACCAGCTGACCTAGATGGAAGCGGAGCTCCTGATTTCAGGGAGAATGGATTCCAGCTCTCTATAGTCACACACCCTAAAGATATAATATTAGAACCTTGTCCAGACACAGATAATATTGACTTATTCTTCGAGGCTGAGGGAGAAGGAGTAAACGTATCTTACCGTTGGCAGGTAAGTTATGACTCAGGTAACTCTTGGAAGAGGATATTTGATGTAGAGAATTATGAGGGTATTATTGATAAAAAACTTGAGATTATTGACTTTGATAGCTCTTTTGTTGGAAATATGTACAGGGCAATTGTGGAGACCAGAGGATTTGTATGTGGTGTTGGAGATACCACAAACGCTGCCTCAATAAAAATGCTTCCAGACAATGATGGGGACTGTGTACCCGACGAGAAAGACTTAGATGATGATAATGATGGGATATTTGACTCTGAGGAGGATACCACTGACATAGACGGAGATGGAATTATTAATAGTTTTGATCTTGACACTGACGGAGACGGTTGTTTTGATGTTGTTGAGGCTGGTTTTAGTGATCCAGATGATGACGGAATATTATGTGTCTCGCCTGTTGTAGTTGACTCTCTTGGTGTAGTTATTGGTTGTGATGGGATTCAAGAATGTTCTCCTTTGAATGTTACTGATTATAATATTGTAGGGTCTGCGCAGTTTATTGAGACAGATAGTTCTTACCTACTTACAGAAGAGTTAGGTAACCAGTCTGGGGCCGTATGGTCTCTGGAAACTGTTGACCTCTCAAAAGATTTTGAAGTTAAGTCTAATATAAATCTAGGTAATATTCAAGGTGCGAATGGTGCAGATGGAATAGCATTTGTTTTGCAGCCATTATCTTCAGATCAGGGTTCAACGGGAGGTGGTATTGGTTACATGGGAATTACACCTTCTGTAGCAGTTGAATTTGATACATACAAGTGGAATTCAAATGATCCAGACGGTGATCATGCAGCCATTGTATATGATGGGCAGACAACAATACATAATAATGAGTATGTCTTTACCTCAGAGATAGCTGATAATATTTACCATGAAGTCATATTTAGCTGGAATAGCAAAGACAAAAACTTAACTGTTTCTTGGGATGGAAACGTAATAATTTCTTCTACAAAAGACATAGTAAATGAAATATTTGATGGAAATTCTGAAGTATATTATGGATTTACTGCCGCAACTGGTGGTTCAGTAAATAATCAGAGTATCATAATAACTGGAACCTGCTCAACACTAGGAGGTGGACAACCTGTAGAGGACGGCTACACTGACCCCTTAGACTTAGATATAAACGGAGTTAAAGATTATAGGGAAGTGTCATTAAGTCCCTTGGTTACTTTAGACCCTGAAGATGTGAGGATCGCAATAGAAACACAAACTTTTTTCTTTGTAGGTGTAGATTATGAAGGTCCTATAACGTACCAGTGGCAACTCAACCTCGGAGAGGGGTGGATAAATTTAGCAGATACAAGTGTATACTCAGGGATAAATTCTGACACATTAAAAATTGATAGTGTAGTTATCGAGATGGATCAAAATCAGTACAGGGTGGTGGTATCAAACCAACTTTATTGCTCAGAACCTGTTTATTGTAATAGTGTCGTACTAAATTGTCTTCCTGATAATGACAAGGATAAAATTCCAGATATTGATGATCTAGATGATGATAATGACGGCATCTTTGATGTAGATGAGGGGATCGGGGACGTAGATTCTGACGGCATACCTAATGCTTTTGACCTTGATTCTGATGGAGACGGATGTCTAGATGTTATCGAGGCTGGTTTTACTGATGGAGACGGAGACGGTATTCTTGGTACATCACCAGTAGATGTAGACTCATTAGGCACAGTAATTCCGAGGTTAGATGGGTATGTTAATCCCCTTGATAGGGACTCTAATGCGGTGTATGACTTCCTTGAAAAGGGATCTGCTATCACTATCACTTCTGACCCTTTAAGTGTTTCTATTATAGAGACAAGAGATGCAAGATACGAGGTAGAATATTCTGTTGATGGCACAGTGATATTTCAGTGGATGGTTTCAGAAGATGAGGGTGAAAATTGGGTAGATATTGCTGATAATGCTATTTATAAAGGAACAAATTCATCTGTTCTGACGCTCACTAACGCACCACTTGAATTTAATGAGTACCAGTTCAAAGTTAAAATTTCTACTCCAGCATTCGTCTGTGATGAGGATGTGTTCTCCAGTGTGGCCCTAACAGTGCTACCTGATAATGACAAAGACGGAATTGCAGATGAAGATGATCTTGACGACGATAACGACGGTATATATGATATTTACGAGGGTGATGGAGACGCCGATGGTGATGGTATAATAAACTCATTTGACCTCGACTCAGACGGAGATGGATGCTTTGATGTCATAGAATCTGGTTGTGTAGACCCTGATAATGACGGGATACTAGGAAATTCACCTGTTAAGGTTGACGGGTTAGGTCTTGTAGTTGAAGAATATATAGCAAAATATGATTTTAGCGGTAACTCTGCTGACTCCTCAGGTAATAATTTCAATGGAACTATAAACGGTCCTTCTCTTGACACAGATAGATTTGGAATCCCAAATTCAGCCTATTTATTTGATGGTGTTGATGACTACATATCTGTTGTTCATGATTCACTTCTAAATCTAGGTTTGTATGAAAGATTTTCTATCTCATTATGGGTAAAACCTTATGATCTAATTAACTCGGGTGAAACAAAGCCATTTATCCAAAAGTATTCTGTAGATTCATCTTGGGTATATAAGTATGAATATGTAAATGATACCTCTGAACTTATTTTTGATGTAGGCGATAAAGATGCTCAAATATCATCAGCAGAGATACTGTTAAACCAATTTGATTGGTATCACCTCGTAATTCAGAAAGATGGTGATGTGTATACGCACTTTGTTAATGGCGACACTGTACTTTCTTTTGTGGATTCAACTGGTATTGGCTTTAATAATTCTCCTGTTATAATAGGAGGTTCTCAGAATTCGGGAGATTACCTATTTGGGATAATTGATGATATTATAATTTCAGGAAATTATGGGTTCTGTAATTACAAAGTACCTGAGGATAATGATAATTCAGGTGTTTATGACTTCCTAGAATTTGGGGGTCCATTATCTCTAGATTCTATATCTGAATCACAAATTATTACTGAGCAGAGTGACACATATTTTACGGTTTCATCCTCATCTTTAAGTAATATTTCTTATACATGGGAACTCTCAGCTGACGGAGGTATAACATGGCAAGTTGTAAAGGATTCACTTCCTTATTCAGGTGTTTCTACAGATACATTAAAGGTTTTGGGAGCACCTCTCACTTTATCTGAAAATCTATATAGGGTGAAAGTGTCTACTCCATCCTACAGATGCGGAGATGATATAACAAGTATATCTAAACTACTAACTGTATTACCTGATAATGATGTTGATGGTATTCCTGACACGGATGATGTAGATGATGATAATGATGGTATATATGATTATGTGGAAGGTAATGGTGACTCAGACGGAGACGGTATAATTAACTCTTTTGATCAAGACTCAGACGGAGACGGTTGTGATGATGTGATCGAAGCAGGATTTTCTGATCCAGATGGAAACGGTATGTTAGGAGGTAGTCCAGTTGTCGTTGATGAAAATGGTAAGGTTATTAGTGGGGGAGATGGAAATGGATATACAGACCCAGTGGATAGAGACAGTAATTTCATTTCGGATTATCTTGATTTTGGATCTGCAGTAAAGATTATTGTTGAGCCATCAGACGTATACATTGTAGAGAGAAGTGACTCATCAGTAAGTGTAAGTGTTGAGGTCAAAGACTCAGACACGAAGGTGCTTTTTATGTGGCAAGTTAGTGATAACGGTGGTATGACTTGGGAAGGACTCTCTAACACATCAAATGTCCTTGAGATTATGAATGCAGACATTAGTTATGATAACAGGATATTTAGAGTTATTGTCTCAACTCCATCATTCATATGTGGTGGACAGGTAGTGTCAGACCCTTTTAGAATTAAAATAGCTAAAGACTTTGATGTGGACTTTGTCGGGGATTTTTCTGATTTAGATGATGATAATGACGGGATTTACGACTCTTTAGAATGTGAAAATAATTCAAGTATACTTATAAGTGGTGATGTGGATACACTTATTACATCTGGGTATCCTATCGTAGCTCAATTCACTGGAAATACTGGATCTGGAGGATCTGGAGATATATTTGGTAATAACATTAACGTCTCTATGTTTGTGTCCCCGGGAGATGTATACGAGAGCTGCTACTACGTGTCTGACATGAATTTTGATGATGGTATTCAAGTGAGGGTTGACGGAAAGACAATTCTTTCATTTAACCAGTACCACTGGGATGTGACCCGTGGGAAAGCCGACCCTTACCTCACAAGGGAATTTAATGGAGGAATTTTTGGAAATAAATGGTTCCCTTGGGATGATAACACAAAAATAGAGTTAGTGATAAGAGACGGGTCTATTAAACTATATTCTGAGACTATTGACGGTCAGATGGTAGATGTGATACCTTATATGGATAACACAGTTGAAGGTTGGGTTTTAGATAAGAGTTTTAGCTTCTCATGTAAGGAAGGGTTTAATTTAGAAGTGAAAAACACTAACCATGACGGCCCATCAACTTTTGTTTCTGACAACAAAATTTATGCGTATGTGTGTAATGACGTTGATTCTGACGGGAGGAATAACAACAGAGACTTTGACTCAGATGACGACGATTGTTTTGATGTTAGGGAGGCAGGGTTTAAGGATAATGATAATGATGGTATGCTAGGAAATAGCCCTGTTACTGTAGACTCACTAGGTCTAGTAGATTCTGATTCAGGTTATGAATTACCAGTGGATAATGATAATAATGGAACTTATGACTTCCTAGAGGAAGGGTTTTCCATTGATATATTAAGTTCTCCTGAGATGTATGCATTAGTGAGAGAAGGTGATACTTTCAGTCTTTTTGTAGATGTTAATTTAACTAACAGGTTTGTTTACCAGTGGCAGGTACAGGATGAGTACAGTCTATTCTGGAAAAATGTATCTGATACCCTAAAGGGTTTGACATCTTACTCAGGATCAAACACTAATTTATTAAAAATTTCAGGTGTGAACTTTGATAAGAACCAGTTAGATAACATCTTCTTGAGCTATAGACTTATTATATCATCCCCTTCATATTTATGTGAGGATGACATACTTACTTCCCCATTTGAGGTAGAGGTTTATCATAAGGACTTACATATTCCTAATGGATTTTCACCTAATAATGATGGAGTGAACGATACTTGGGTAATTAGGGGTCTGGAACAGTACCCAAATCATAAAATTAGAATATATAACAGATGGAACAATAGGGTATTTGAAAGAAGAAAATATAATAACGACTGGGACGGGACAAATCAGATGAAGATATTTTTTGGTGACGGAGCATTACCTAAGGGAACATACTTCTATATTTTAGATCTAGGAGATGATACAAAACCACTTACTGGCTTTATTTTTATTAAAAGAGATTAGACTTTAGAATTGAGATTTGGAAAATATATTGATTAAATTTGCGTTAAGTATCAAATTACAATATATGCTAAGAAAAGTATTCTTCTTTCTTTTTTTAATAGTCTTTTCAGTTAACGTTAATTTGATTGGGGACGATATAAATACTTGTCCTACTGCTTCTGATGATGGAAATATCCTTGATGAGGGTGGCATAACAAATGGAAATGTTCTGAGTAATGATATAGATTCAGACGGGGATCTTCTCCAAATATTTAGTGTCATTAATTTACCTGATCATGGTTCTCTTACTTTTGATGCTAATGGTGATTATGCCTACCAGCATGATGGGGATGAATTCTACTCTGATTTATTTACATATGTTATGACTGACGGTGTCTGTTTTGATACCGCAGATGTTGTGATAAGTATAACACCTGTTAACGATAAACCAGTAGTTGTTCAGGATACTTTTTATGTGAATGAAGGAGATACCTTAATTGTACGTAATACTGATTCAACACTCATAGTGAAAAATGATTTAGATACAGATAATATTAATAGTGAACTAAGAACTGTACTTACTATTCCCCCATTTCATAACCAAGGTATTTTTTCAATTGGAAATAGGGGAGCGTTTACCTATATCCACGGTTGTAATGACGCAACGTTAGATGTATTTCAGTATAAAGTTTATGATGGTCTTTTGACCTCGGAACTTCAAGATAGTGTCATTATATTTATTCAGAATGAGGCCCCTTTCGGAGAGCCAGATATGTATTCTGTAGATCATGGTGCCACATTAAATGTTGATGAATTAAATGGCCTTCTAATAAATGATGTTGACTCTTTCGCTTGTGATACGTTGAGAGTGACTCTTGTTCAGCCACCAAGCATGCACATAGGTACATTTAGTTTAGACTCGAACGGAACATTCATATATATTCATGATGGTACATTTATACCTAATCAAGATTATTTTGTATACCAACTCTCAGATGGTCAAGATAACGCAGTTGAAACAGATACCGTTTTTATTAGCATTAATAGCCCATCTCCAACTACTAGCTCACTAAGTTTTGCTGTAGATGAAGGTAGGGAACTAGTTGTAGATTCATCTCAGAGTATTCTTACTGTTTCTTCGAGTAATCTTGGGCTTGAACTTACAGTTGAAATTGAACAAGACCCTTTCAGGGGAACTTTACTTCCTTCTGGAGATATAAATTCTAATGGATCATTTATATATAAACATGACTGTACCGATATGCCTAATGAAGATTACTTTTTATTTAAGGTCAAAGATTCTCTTACTGAGTCTATAGATACTGTGTTTATAACCATTAACAATGTTTGTCCTATTGGTGAAAATGACTTTTATAAAATTTCAGAGGGTCAGACTATAAGTATAGGAACTAATCTTGGTGTCTTATTTAATGACACAGATGATAATACCTGTGATGTGTTATCAGCATCCCTTATAACACCTCCACTATACCATGCTGGTCCTTTCACACTAGGATCTGATGGATCTTTTATCTACACTCATGACGATAGTGAAAATTTTGAAGATCAATTTTCTTACAGACTTTCAGACGGAGAGTGCAATGGGTCAGTATACACAGTTATATTGTCTGTTGATTCTGTGGCTGACAAGCCTCCAGTAGTAAACAATGATGGGTTTATACCATGTCTTAAAGAGGGAGAAACATTAAACATTGCTACATATTCGACAGGAGTTCTAGGAAATGATAATGACCCAGATCCAAAGGATAGTGTTTTAACTGCTAAATTAATCCAAGGAGTCTCACACGGTACACTTCTTTTTAATCCTGATGGTACATTTACTTACACGCACGATGGTGGTGAAGATGACAGTGATTATTTTACATATGTTGCATTTGATGGAGATTTTTATAGCTTAGATACTGCCATAGTTACGATTTGTATAGACCAAGTTAACGATTGTCCCGATGCTGTGGATGATTCATTTTTTATAAATGAAGGACAAGTATTAGACTCTACAGTTGCAAAAAATGATACTGACAATGACTTGGTAATTACTGATAACAACTACACTGTAACTATTGCTCCTTCTGTTGGAACCTTAGAGCTAAGGTCTGATGGATCATTTACCTACACTCCACCAACACAAATAAGTCCCCCAGGACCTGAAATTGTAACATTTGAGTATGAAATAACAGATCCTGATCCATCTACAAACTGCTCTGATAAGGCTACTGTAACAATTAGAATTAACTCAATTAATGATTGTCCAATAGCTTTAGATGACACAATATCTGTGAATGCCTTAACTAATGATATTATCACTAAAGATTTAATAGCAAATGATTTTGATATTGATAACCCGCTTGATTCCTCAAGTATTTTTATATTAGATCCGCCATTATATGGAGATTTAGTAGTGAATAATGACGGGACTATAACATATGATTATATTGGATCTCCTACTAAAAGAGACAGTATTACTTACGCTGTTCAGGATTCTCTTGGCTGTATATCTAACTACGCTAAAGTTTTAATTAATATAGAAAATATTCAGTATCCTGAGTATGAGCTTCCATCATACTTTACTCCAAATTCAGACAGGTTCAATGACTTTTTTACTGTAAAATATAAGAATATAATCCTTGGAAACGTTACATTTGAGGTCAAGATAATGGACAGGTACCAGAGAATTGTATTTGATGGTGTTGTGAATAATGACATTATATGGGACGGTGTAGATAAAAATACTACTGGAGATGCAAAAAGAGGGATGTATTTTTATGAGATAACTCCTGTAGAGTACGGAGATATTAGGGTCAAAACCATTGTTGGAGTAATATTTTTAGATAGATGATGAAAAGATTTTTAATACTATTTCTTAGTTTTTTTACCTTCTTGAATTCTTACTCTCAAGAGTATGTAGAGATACTTCGAGCTTCTGATAATAATATTTTAGTAAACCCAGCCCTATCTGGAATTGACGGAAGAAATTCACTCACAATTCTTGATACCAGATCACTAAGAGGATCAAGGTTTAATTCTGCTCTAAGTTATGCTTCTGCTAGTTTTAGGATGACAGATAATATGATATATTGTCCAGCGCCTGGATACTTCTCAAGTAATAATGGAACAAGAAACTCTCAGAGGATTACTAATAATCACTTCCAGACAAGTATTGACATGTTAAATTATTCAAATGATATTTTTAGGAGACTTTCTGCTGGTTTAACTTTCGGTTATAGACAGCAACTTAACAGAGACATGAATGTCATGTTTGCTATGAAAGCATCATTCTCTCAAGATAAGTTTAACTTACTAGCTTGGGATACTTCTGATCCACTGTATCAGAACTGGTCAAATAATGGATTCAAACAATCATTATTTGGAATTACTCCTGGAATAACATTATACACAAGAAATTTTTTGATAGGAATTTCTTCTAAAGTTGCCCTAACTAGCGAAGAAAAATATAGTTATCAAGAGGGTAAATTTGATCCCTTCGGAAATGCTACTATAGCCACAGTATCATATGATGTGCCTATCGGAGAAAGTATACTTTCGCTTAGTGGTAACTATGTAATTATTGATGATGAACCAAATTTCTATTCTTTTGGAGCTAAAATCCCTCTTTCTGGAAATATTTCAGTAATGGGTGGTTCTCGAGACCTAGTTGAAGTTTTTGCAGGAGTTGCTCTAAACTTTTACGATAAAACATCAATAGAAATATTTATAAATAACTTTATTGGGGATAATGTCAGAAATAATGTCCCAATTTACTCTATTAGGCTAAAAGCTTTCGATATTTTTTAGTTAAAAAATGAATTTATTGTAATTCATTCTTATATTTAATTCCTTAATGGAAAATAAGAAAAATACCTATACTGAGGATAGTATAAAGTCATTGGATTGGAAGGAGCACATACGTACTCGTCCAGGTATGTACATTGGGAAATTAGGTGATGGATCTGCGAAAGATGATGGTATATACGTACTTATTAAAGAGGTTATAGACAACTCCATAGATGAACATCTTATGGGTCATGGGAAAGTCATAAAGATAAAAGTAAGAGATCACAAGGTAGAGGTTAGGGATTATGGCAGAGGAATTCCTCTTGGTAAAGTTATTGACTGTGTATCAAAGATTAATACTGGTGGTAAATATGATTCTGAGGCGTTCCAGAAGTCAGTTGGATTAAATGGAGTAGGACTTAAGGCAGTAAATGCTTTATCTACGAAGTTTCATATAGAATCATTTAGAGAGGGAGAAACAAAAAATGCAGAGTTTGAGAGGGGGATAACTACATCAGATAAAGATATCCACTCTACAGAGGAAAGAAATGGTACTTTTATAATGTTTGAGCCTGATAACTCTATTTTTAAAAATTATAATTATATACCAGAATACCTTGAGGATCAGATATGGAACTACGCTTACTTAAATTCAGGGCTTACGCTCAATTATAATGGTAAAAAGTATCACTCTGAGAATGGACTTCTTGATCTATTAGAAAATAAGACTGACGTAGATTCAATAAGATATCCTATTATACACTTTAAAGGTCAAGATATTGAGTGTTCGCTAACACATACCAACAATTATGGTGAAGAATATTACTCATTTGTTAATGGACAGTATACAACTCAAGGAGGAACTCACCTCGCAGCATTTAAAGAAGGTATTGTAAAGGCTGTGAGAGAATATTATAAGAAAGACTATGACGCAACAGATATCAGGGCAAGTGTCGCAGGAGCTGTGGCCGTTAGAGTACAAGAGCCAGTGTTTGAGTCACAGACAAAGACAAAATTAGGATCTCTTAATATTAGTCCAAAAGGTCAGACTGTAAGGTCATTTGTTAATGATTTTGTAAAGAAAGAGCTGGATAACTATCTACATAAAAATCCAGAGACAGCTCAGGCACTTCAGAAGAGAATCCTTCAGTCAGAGAGGGAAAGGAAAGAGATTGCTGGAATTAAAAAACTAGCAAATGAAAGAGCAAAAAAGGCTAAGGTCCATAATAAAAAGCTAAGGGACTGTAGAGTTCATCTAAATGATAAGAGGGGAGATGATGAAATAAAAGGAAACTCTATGGTTTTTATAACGGAGGGTGATTCAGCTAGTGGATCAATCACAAAGTCTAGAAATGTACAAACTCAGGCAGTATTTAGCCTTAGAGGTAAGCCTTTTAATTGTTTTGGTCATACTAAGAAGATAGTATACGAAAATGAGGAATTTAATCTTCTCCAACACGCTCTAAACATTGAGGATGGTTTAGAAGGTTTAAGGTATAATAAGATAATAATAGCTACTGACGCAGATGTGGATGGAATGCATATAAGATTACTTCTTTTAACGTATTTCTTACAATTCTTTCCAGACCTTGTGAAGATGGGACATGTTTATATTCTTGAGACTCCTCTGTTTAGAGTAAGAAATAAGAAAAAAACATTCTACTGTTATGATGACGAAGAAAGAAATAAAGCTGTAGAGGAAATAGGTAAAAACCCAGAAATTACGAGGTTTAAAGGTCTTGGAGAAATTTCCCCTTCTGAATTTAAAAATTTTATTGGTGATGATATAAGGCTTGAGCCAATAATACTTAACAGAAAATCTAAGATAAATGATCTCCTTTCTTTTTATATGGGTAAAAATACCCAGCAGAGACAAGAGTTTATTATAGAGAAGTTAAGAGTAGAGAAAGATTTAATTGAGTTTACAGAATGAGTGAGGATAAAATTAATAAGGAACTAGAGGGTTCAATTTCAAATGATAATCCTGTATCAGATCTTTACGAGGATTGGTTCTTAGATTATGCATCCTATGTTATACTTGAAAGAGCTATACCTTCTATAGATGATGGTCTTAAGCCAGTTCAGAGAAGAATTCTTCATTCTATGAATAATATAGAGGACGGAAGATATAATAAGTGTGCAAATATTATTGGGAGTAGCATGCAATTCCATCCTCATGGTGACGCTTCAATAGAAGATGCTCTAGTGAATTTAGGTCAGAAAGATTTGCTTATCGATACTCAAGGTAACTGGGGTGATGTAAGGACAGGGGATAAAGCAGCAGCATCTAGGTATATTGAGGCAAGAATATCCAAATTTGGTCTTGAAACACTTTTTAATGAAAAAACCACATTATGGAAGCTATCATATGATGGAAGAAAAAAAGAGCCTACGAACTTACCAGTTAAGTTCCCATTGCTCCTTGCTCAGGGAGTAGAAGGTATTGCAGTTGGGTTATCTACTAAGATAATGCCACATAATTTTTGTGAGCTAATTAAATCATCAATTTCTTACCTTAAAGGAAAATCATTTAAGTTGTATCCTGACTTCCCTAATGGGGGCATGGTTGATATTACGGATTATAATGACGGGAAGAGGGGTGGAAAAATCAGAGTAAGATCAAAAATAAGAGAGTTTGATAAGTCCACTCTTGTAATAGATGATATTCCTTATAACATAACTACAACTAGCTTAATAGACTCTATTATTAAGGCTAATGACAAGGGTAAAATTAAGATTAGGAAGGTAGTTGATAATACAGCAGAAAAAGTAGAAATTTTAGTTCATTTACATAAAAATCAGTCACCAAGCATTACTATTGATGCTCTTTATGCATTCACAGACTGTGAGGTGTCAATATCACCTAATGCGTGTGTTATTGTTAAGGAGAAACCAGAATTTATTGGAGTAAAGGATATACTAAAATACTCTGCTGAGTCAACTAAGAATTTATTAAAGAAGGAGCTAGAGATTAGGAGAGATGAACTAAAAGAAAAAATTCTATTTTCAACTCTTGAGAGAATATTTATTGAAAATAAAATATATCAAAAAATTGAAGATTGTGAGACATGGAATCAAGTCATTGAAACAATAGATAAAGGTCTAAAACCGTACAAAAAAGAATTCTACAGAGAGATAATTAAAGATGATATTATAAGACTTACTGAGATCAAAATTAAGAGGATATCAAAATTTGATAAAGAAAGATTAAATGATTCATTAGTTAAATTAAATGATGAATTAAATAAAACTATTAAGAACCTTAAAAATTTAATAGATTATACTATTGACTATTACTATAATATTCTGAATAAGTATGGGATGGGTAGAGAGAGGAAGACTGATATAGTGAAATTTGATATTATTAAAGTAAAATCTGTAGCTGCTAATAATGTAAAACTATATGTTAACAGGAAAGAGGGTTTTATAGGTTATGGTATAAAGAAGGAAGAATTTGTTTGTAACTGTTCGGATATTGATGATATAATATCTTTCTGTGCAGATGGTACATATAAAATTGTAAAGATTCAGGATAAGGTCTTTATCGGTAAAAATATTGTTTTAGCTCAAATATGGAAGAAAAGTGATAAGAGAATGGTATTTAATGCATCATATCTTGATCTAAAAAAAGGATTTTCTTATGTGAAAAGATTTCAGGTAACTTCAGCAACAAAAGAAAAGATTTATAATCTTGGGAAGGGAGATAAAGGTTCAAAACTACTATATATAGCATCCAGACCCAATGGTGAGTCTGAGGTAGTAACGGTTCACGTACATGCATCACAAAAAGCAAGAAAAAAAGTATTTGATTACGATTTCTCTGAAATAGAAATAAAAGGTAAAGCAGCAAGAGGAAATATATTATCAAAGTATAAGGTTAGGGCAGTTAAGGAGAAAAGTGTTGGCTTATCGACTCTGTCAGGAATAAAAATTTATTATGATAATTCTATAGGAAGGTTAAATACTGAGCAAAGAGGAGAGTATTTAGGAAAATTTAATGGAGAGGATATGATTATTGCAGTTTATAAAGATGGAAATTATGAATTGACATCTTTTGAATTAACCAATAGGTATGACTGGAATAACATTCTTTTTCTTGATAAGTATATGGAAAATGGGATTATGTCTGCAGCGTATTATGATGGAAAACTAAAAAATTATTATGTGAAGAGATTTAATATAGAAACTAATACTATGAATAAGAAGTTTTTATTTATTTCTCTAGAGAAAGGATCAAAGTTAGAGTATGCATCCTTTAAGTATGGAGAAACAATTTCATTTAAGTACTTTTCAAATAAGAAGCTTCAACTAACTGAAATTAATTTAGATAAATTTATTGATGTTAAAGGATGGAAATCTATTGGTAATAAAATAAATTTTGAAAAGATAAGATCAGGTACTTTCACTCTTTTAAATAGAGATGAAAATACTCTCTTAGAAAAAAATGAAGGAGAGGTTTTATCTCAGAATAAAAATAAAAAGGATGACGAAGAGTTAAACCAAGAAAACTTTGATGTTGGAGAATCTTTAGAACTTGACCTAGACTCGGACCAATTAAATTTATTTAATGAAAAAGATTAAGGTTGCAGTTGATATTGGTAACTCAAATGTTGTAATTGGGCTATATATAGATGGTAAATGGGAAAAAATCTATAGACTTAGTTCTAGAAAGAATATAACTTATTGGACCTTCAAAAATAAACTTCAAAAAATCATTTCTCTTAATGATTTTAATCCTTCAAATGTTGAGAAAGTGATTATAAGTAGTGTAGTGCCTACACTAACCGATGTTGTGAGACTATCTTGTAATGATATTCTATGTGAAGATATTTTCATCGTAAAAGCTTCAAAAGTAAATCTTGTAAAAATAAAAATAGATGATGTAAACGAGATTGGATCTGATCTAGTATGTAATGCTGTAGAGGCATCTAGTATGTATAATGAAAATGTAATAGTCATTGATTTTGGAACTGCTCTCACTTTTACTGTTGTGTCAAAGTCAAATCAGATATTGGGAGTTAATATAGTCCCAGGATTACAGACTGCAATTAATTCTCTTTATAAAAATACTGCTAAACTACCTTCAATAGATATTATCCTACCTGATAAAGTAATCGGAAAAAACACTGTTCATTCTATTCAAAGTGGTATTATGTTTGGTTATGTTGGTCTTATAAGGGAAATGATTGATAAAATTAAAACTGAATTAAGTGGGGAAACGAAAGTTGTTGCCACAGGAGGTCTGTCTAAATTCGCAAAACCTTTAAAAGGATTTTTTCATGATATAATTCCAACTTTGACTTTAGATGGAATGATTAAAATTTTAGATAATCAAAATAAAAAAAAGATTTAAATTGCCGAGATATTTGAACTAAAATTCATTTACTCAGTATATATAATTGTAAACATTAAATAAATTTAAAATAGATAATATGAAAAGTGTTATAACCTGTGATATGGAGGGTAGAGTTCTTACTATGAACGACGATGCTGTAAAGATTTTTGGCTATGAAAAAGAAGAAATTGTTGGCAAGAAAAGAGTATCAATTTTTTCACCTGGAGAAATTGTAATCCAAAATGTAGCTAATTGGTTATCTACTGCTGATAAATTAGGTGAGTATGTTGGTAAAACTTACTTTCTTAATAAGGATGGATCTAAAATAAATGCGAAAATAAGTATAAGGCCAACATTTGCTGATGGAAAAAGTAATGCACAAACAGGGTATTGTGGTGTGACAGAAGTCATTAGTGAAAACGTTGAAGTACCTATTAACCTTTCTACAAAAATAATTAAGGGTGTAGCCATAACTAGGATACCATTTACAAGTGCTTCAACTCTTCCAATGTTCGCTATAGCATCATATTATGCTGGTATTGGAGATGGTTTGTTTAATGTTGCCAGTCTAGTATTAGCTGTAATAGGTGTATTATTACTCCATTTAGCTTCCAATGTATTCAATGATTATTTTGATGTAAGTGATGGTACAGATGATGCTAATAACGAATATTTCCAACCTGGTGGAGCTGCAATAACTGGAGGGAGTAGGGCAATAGAATTGGGGATAATAACTTTAAATAAAACCAAAACAGTAGCGACAGCTCTTCTAATTTCATCTTTAGTATTAGCATCCATTTTATTTTATAATATTTTCAGTATAACTGGTTCATTTGAAAATATTAAAGGTGCATTAAGTGTTGGTTTAATTGGTTTATTTTTAGGATATTTTTATACTGCTAGACCACTAAGGTTAGTAGCCAGAAGAGGTTTAGGGGAACTTGCTATTTTTCTTGCTTTTGGCCCTCTTTTAACACTAGGAACCGGTTATGCTATTTCTTCAGAAACTATTAATCTGTTTTCAACTGAGTTTTATATGCTTCTCTCACTTGGTGTTCCATTTGGGTTTTTGACTACAAATATTTTATATATTAATCAATTCCCTGACGCGGCAAGTGATGCCTCAACTGGAAAGAATCACCTAGTTGTAACATTTGGTAAAAAAGCTGCTAGATGGGGTTATTTGATTATTTTGTCTTTAGCATTTTATTCATCAGTGTACCTAACGGATTTACTTAATACCCATCAATATTTTGATAAAAATATATTTTTGATTGGTAATTCTATACTATATTTATTTGGTCTTTTTATTTTTATAAATCTCTGGAAGAATTATGAGAGTAGAGAGCTCGTTAAATCAAATATAAATACTATCATTTTACAAACCCTTTTCACAGTTTTTTATATAATCTCACTTAACTTGTTTTTTATTTAATGAGGTTGTATATAATGCGTCATGCGCAGACTGAGTACAATAAAAAAGGTATAATACAAGGTTCAGAAGTTGATAGTGATATCAATAAGGCTGGGGATAATCAGTCTTCTCTTTTCTATGATTATTATAAATCTATCCCATTTGATATGGTCTATGTCTCAGCCCTGAAGAGAACATATCAGACTATTAGAAGATTTGCTGAAGCGGGTATTCCCTGTCAAAAATTAAAAGAATTTAATGAGATAAGTTGGGGAATAAATCAAGGAAAAAGTGACAATTTAAAAGAATATGAAGAACTGATAAATTTATGGGTATCAGGTGATTTAGATAAAAAGTTTGAGAATGGTGAATCTCCAAATGAAATGTCAGAGAGGCTAGTTAAAGGTTTTGATAAGATTATTAAAGAAAAACATGAAAATGTCTTATTGTGTATCCATGGTAGAGCACTAAGAATCTTATTATCAAAAATTATTGATAAAGACCTTACTAAAATGGATAAATATACTCACTCTAACACGGGTGTGTATATAATTGATTATAATAATAAGAATTATGATATAGTAGCTAGAAATTTAAGAAATCATCTAAACTAGAGCTTACTTTTTAGCAGCTTTAGCAGTAGTTTTCTTGGCCTTGGTAGTTGTCTTTCTTTTAGTTCTTTTCTTTGGTTTTTCTACTACTTCTTCTGCAATTACATCAGCAAGTATCCTACCACAATATTCACAAAGAATTATTTTCTTTTTCTCTTTAATTTCAGCTTGCCTTTGAGGTGGGACTATATTAAAACATCCTCCACAAGCACCTCTTGAAACTTTTACTACAGCCAGACCATTTCTTTGTCTGTTTACAAGTTTTTCGTATGATAATAGTAAACTAGGTTCAATTTTTTTTGAAGCTTTAGTCTTAAGAGTATCTAATTTTTTTTCTTCTTCTTTACTTTCATTCGATAATAAATCTAAATCTGCTTTCTTAGACTTTAATACTTGAGTTCTCTCTTTAATTACTTTTTTTGTAGACTTTATATCCTCATTTATCTCCTCAATTTTCACTTCGTTTTCGCCAACACTCTTCGCAAAAAGTTTTGAATCAAGCTCTTGAAGTTCAATCTCTTTAGAAACAGCATCATATTCTCTGTTATTTTTAACATTCATCTGCTGATCTTTGTATTTCTTAACTAGTTTTTTGGCGTCTTTAGTCTTATTTTTTAAGTCATCAATATCATTATTTTTATTATCTATATCTGATTTAAAGTTATCTAACCTAGTATTGTAACCAATTAACTCATCTTCTAGGTCTTGGACCTCTTCTGGAAGAGCTCCTCTTACCTTTTTGATTTCAAATATTTTAGAGTCAATCTCTTGTAATTTTAGCAGATTCTCTAATTTTTTTTCTGTGCTGTGTTCCATCTACTTAATAATATTTTATTGGATTTGTGTTCTCATCTGTTAAATGAAGTGCAATATTAATTAAATTTTTGTTTAAAAATTCAAATATTAAATCTTTTGTAAACTGTTCACTTTCATAGTGTCCTATATCAACCAATACTATCTTATTATTAGCCTCAAAAAAATCATGATATTTGAAATCAGATGTAATAAAGACATCGGCACCTTTTTTTATAGCATCATTAACAAGAAAACCACCTGATCCACCACAAACTGCAATTTTGCTTATATCTTCATTAAGTATTTTAGTGTATTTTATAGACTTAGATCCAAATTTTACTTTTAGTTCTTTTAGTAGCTCATTGAATTTAATTTTTCTATTTCCAATCATTCCTGAACCTACATCTCTTGATTTTATCAATGAGTCTGTTATAAAGTAATTAGGTTCGTCATATGGGTGTGATGAGTTGATAACATCTAAAACATTACGCATTACTTTAGAATCAAAAAACAATTCTAATTTTATTTCCTCAATTTCTTCTTTCTTATTTACTGATCCTTGAGAAGGATTAGATTCTTTCTGAGGAATAAATGTTCCTTTTCCTTTATGTTGAAATGAACACTCTTTATACTTTCCAATATGACCAACTCCTATATCGTAAATTTTATCTAAGAACTTCTCTTTGTTCTTTTCTGGAATATATATTTCTAATTTTTTAGAGAAACCTTCTTTGGCTTTTAAAAATTTTATGTTTTTTAAATTTAAAATACTACATATTTTATTATTTACACCATCTATAATATTGTCCAGGTTAGTATGAATCGCGTATATGTTTATATTATTTTGAATTGCTTTAGTTATTACCCTTCCTGTCCAATGAGAAGTGTCAATTGAATTTATTCCACCAAAAATTATTGGGTGATGAGAGACTATGAGGTTACAATTTTTGTTTATTGCTTCTTCGACAACCTTCTCTGTACAATCTAAAGAAATAAGGCATCCATTGATTGATGATTCCTTATCTCCAACCATAAGACCAGAATTATCATAATGCTCTTGGTAAATTGGAGGAGCCCATTTCTCTAAAGATTCAATAATTTTACTTAATTTCATATTCAATGAATTTTTTCAAAAATATTTTATTTTTTCCAATTTCTCAGATATTTCGATTTTTTACAAGTCTAAGAAATTTTTTATACGATTCAGGAATACTTAAACCTAAAATATATAAATCTAAAATAATTTCCGTTGGAAACTTAATTATGGGAGGGTCTGGTAAGACTCCAACTGTAGAATATATTTCTAGGTATTATATTAAAAAAAAAATATTTTTTTCTATAGTTAGTAGAGGTTATAAGAGGAAATCAAGAGGGTTTATTATTGCAAGTGAAAAGGATAATCCTAAATCAATTGGGGATGAGCCTACTCAATACTTAAATAAATTCAGTGATCATTCTAAGGTAATGGTATCTGAGAATAGGAATGATGCACTAGAGTACTGTGATAATAATGATATTAATTATATTATAATGGATGATGCTTTCCAAAACCATTCTTTTAAGAAAGATGTAGATATCCTTATATCATCATACAACAGACCTTTCTTTAATGATCATGTTTTTCCAATGGGAATGCTTAGAGAATCTAGAAAAAACGCTAAAAGAGCAGATATTCTTATATATTCAAATTGTCCTAATGATATGGGCATTGAAGAAAGAAGAAACTTCATAACTAAATCTCAAAAATATTCTGATAAGAAAGCTCCAATATTATTTACTAAAACAGAATATCTGAATTCAGTTAGGTTATTTGGCTCTAAATTATTTAATAAAGTAGTTGTTATATCATCGATAGCTTATCCTAATAATTTTTTTGATTTTATTAAATCAAAACATGAAGTAATTAAAAAAATAAAATTTGACGACCACCATGTATACACAAAGAATGAAATCCTTACAATAACGGAGATTCTTGATAATGATGTCTCATTGATAATGACTGAGAAAGATGCTGTTAAAATATGTGAATTTTCAAATTTATTAGACCCTTATAGCGTATATTATATTCCAATTCAAATTAAATTTCTATTTAAAAATAAATTATCTGAATATATCTAAGGTATGAGAGCATACTTTTCTATCATTTTAATCTTCTTAAGCATAGATGTGATGTCACAGCAGAGGGGACAAAATATTAATAATAGAGGAAGTGAAAATAAAGAAGAGAAATCTAGAACTATTTTAGATGACTCAACGAAGACTATATATGGTATGACCACTTCTAGATATATGTCCAAGGATAATTTTCTTTCAGGAGACACTACATTTATTACTTTAGATTCTTCACTAACAAATATTGAAAAAGTTTCATTTGATGAAATAAATCATTTTAAATACCAGAGCCTAGGTAATATTGGAACTCCTCTAAATAATATATTTAATTATAATACTTCAACCTTTTCAGTTACTCCAGGAATAAATTCACTAGAGAATTATTACCTATTTTCATCTCAAGCAAAATTTTATGATACAAAATCACCATATATAGATTTATCTCTGTTTTTTGGAGGAAATGGAAGGTCTATGGTTGATTTTGTATTTTCTAGAAATATTAACAAAAACTGGAATATTGGTTTTGATATTCATAGAATTTCTTCTGATAAACAGGTTGCGGCTTCTAAAGCTAAAGGTGATAAAAACATAAACTCTTCACTTTTTAAGTTATTTATTTATCATAAATCTGAAGATGAAAAATTAACGTTATACTCAGATTTTGTTTCTTTTAAACATCAAATTTTAGGTAATGGTGGTGTGGATGTAGTCACTGACTCTCTTCCATTAGAGTTTTTCATTTATAATGACTTTAGTACAAGATTAAATAATATTGAGAATCTTGAGAGAAGAAGAAGGTTAAACATTTTTATAAATTATAAATTAGTTGATGGCCTTGAGATATATAACGACCTTAGATATAATACTCAGCAAGTTGATTACTTAGATGAAAATTATATTGAAAATAGTGCTTTTTATAATAATTTTTTTCTTAATAATACTTTTACCTCAGACTCAGTTAAGATAAAGTCACTAAATAATATGGCTGGAATCAGAGGGCTATTAGGTGATGTCAATTATAATTTTTATGCTAATTATAAAACCTTTAACTATAGATATACCGATGATTTAGAATCTAATAAATTTAATGAGTTTTATCTTGGAGGAATAATTAACCTTTCTAAAAGTCAATTTGATATTCTTGCAGACTTTAAGTTAAAGACGACTGGTGACTACAGTCTCCTTGGAAAAATAGAATCAAAAGTTTTAGATGTGAGTTACTACAGCGGATTACATGTGCCTACCTTATTTCACACTTTATACTCTGGAAATCACTTTGAGTGGGATAATGATTTTAATTCATCATTTATTAACTCATTAGAGGCTAATCTAAAGGTTAGTTCAAAACACATTTTATTCTCTCCATTCATCAGAATGACTTCAGTTAAGGACTATATCTACTTTTCAAACGAGAGACTGCCAACCCAACATAATGAGGTTTTATTTAATAATCAATTTGGGATTAATTTTAATATTAACTTCTTTAATAAGACTCTAAACTTAGAGAGTAGGTATTCATATAATACCGTATCAAAATCTTCAGATGAGATATTAAGTATCCCAAAACACCACTTGTATTCAAGGTTATATTATAGTGGACAATGGTTTGATAACTCAATTCCGGTTCAGTTTGGAGTGAATGCATATCTGTTGTCAGAATACTATGGGAATGCTTACGAGCCTTCATTACAGACATTTTATATTCAAAATGATTTTCTTTTAGAGAGAAATTTAAGGTTAAATCTGTTCTTTGGTATGCAAGTAAAGAATTTTAGAGTTTTTCTAAAGATGACTCATTTTAGTCAATTTGATAAATTTGATGGATATTTTGTCACACCTTACTATCCTGCTCAGAAAAAAGTATTAGATTTAGGAGTAAAGTGGTATTTCTTTAATTGATGAAGACAAGGTTATTATTATTTCTCTTTTTTTTTAGCTATAATGTTTACTCTCAAACTTATATAAAACTCAATGGTGCCACATCATTAGTTGGTGTTCCTGGAATAGGCATAGAAGTTCCTTTATCTAAAAAGTTTACTTTTCAACTTGACGCTACAATGTCATTTTGGAATTCTGTGACAATTGATAAATTTTCATCTAGACCCTATGTATTTAATCAGATAATTCCCGAGGTTAGATATTATATTAATAATGTGAATGATGGCTTATACTTTGGTACTCATTTTGGCTACGGCATGTTCAAACTTTCAAAGAATTCAACTTATGCTTCCCAGAACAAGTACCAGTACGGATATATCCTTTTTGCAGGAATATCTGCAGGGTACCAGTGGCAGTTTAAGGACAGATGGTTAGTGGATGCGTTTATTGGAGGAGGTTGGTCTAAGGCCACTTACGAAGGTTTTGAGAAGAATACAGGGACAAGATATGATATTGATTCAAATGTTAATTTTAGTGCACAATGGATACCATACAGAGGAGGTATAATGATTGGTTATAGGTTTTAGTTAAATATTTATTATTTTAACATATGAAAAAAATACTATTCCTACTCTTAATTTATTTCCCACTATTATCTCAAGATTATAAAATACCTCCTGATGTAATCAGATCATTAATTGAAGCTGATCCACAACCAACCATAAGCCTAACTAAGGATGGTGATTTAGGTTTGGTTTTAAATAGAGACGGTTACCAGTCTATCGATGAACTAGCTAAAGACGAGCTGAGAATTGCTGGAACCAGATTAGATCCTGTCAGGTACACATCATCTAGAATGACATATTATAAGTCGTTTTCACTACTCTATACAAATTCCGGAGAGAATATCTCAGTAGATTTTCCTTTAAATGGAAAGTTTTCATTTTTTCAGTGGTCTCCTGATGAAAAAAGAATTGCTTTTACTAATACTACAGATGATGGAGTTGAGCTATGGGTGCTTGATATAAAATCAAAAACATCTAAGAAGATATCAGATAGATATATCAATGATATTCTTAATAGTCCATTCCGGTGGTATAATTCGAGTGATGAACTTCTTGTGAGTTTACGTTCTAATAAAAAGAAGCCTATTATTAGCTCTGTCCCATCTGGTCCAATAGTCCAAGAGACTACAGATCAAAATGCACCATCTAGGACTTATCAAGATCTTATTAAAAATAAAAATGATGAGATACAATTTGAGCATTATGCTTCTGTAGAACTTCATAAAATATCATTAAATGGCTCTTCTGAGATGATTCAAAATGGAATGATTAAAGATTATGATCTTTCTCCAGATAATGAATTTTTAATGACTAAGACTATAAAAAAACCATTTTCATACTTAGTGCCATATTATAGGTTTCCATATGTTGTTGACGTAAAAAATATGGTTAGTGGCACAATCAGTTTGATAGCTGATATACCACTTGATGAGGTAAGGCCTAAGGGTTTTGACGCGACAAGAACTGGGAAAAGATCTGTCTCTTGGAGGAATGATATGGGTAGTGAACTTTACTGGGTTGAGGCAAATGACGGAGGAGACCCAAAGGTAATAACTGAAAATAGGGATATTGTCTATACTTTATCTAGTCCATTTACTTCAGAAAAGAAAGAACTCGTTAGGACAAAACTTAGGTTTAGAAATATAATATGGGGTACGGGAAATGAGGCACTACTTGGAGAGAGATTATGGAAAAATAGAAATGAGATTACTTCACTAATAGATACTGACTCAAGAACTATAGTAAAAACCCTATTTAATAGACAGTATGATGATATTTATTCTGACCCAGGTTCTCCGGTATTAACATCTAATAAGTTTAACAGAAATGTTGTAGAGATAAAGAAAAATTCTGTTTATATGATAGGACAGGGTGGTTCTTCTGAAGGGTATAGGCCTTTTTTAAGTCAATTAAATTTAAAATCACTTGAGACTAACATTTTATTTAGATCAGAAGCTCCGTACTATGAGAGACCAATAAAATTAGCAGGAAATGACTCAAAGAACTTAATAACTTCTAGAGAATCTAAGACAGATAATCCAAATTATTTTATTAGAAACTTAAGTTCAAAAGATATAAAGCAAATCACTTTTTTTGAGAATCCTTATAAAAAGTTAGAACAACTAAAGAAAGAAGTAATTAATTATAAGAGAGATGACGGAATTGACCTTAGCTCTATTGTGTATACATTAGAATCATATAACCCAGATAAAGAGGGAAGACTTCCTGTTTTGATATGGGCATACCCAAGAGAATATACCTCTAAGAAAGTTGCAAGTCAGGTAAGAAATTCACCTTATAGGTTTACTAGAATTAGTTATGGGTCACCTATCTTCTGGGCTTTGAGAGGTTATGCTGTTATGGCGAGTACTGAGATGCCTATAGTTGGTTTTGATGGTGATCAGCCTAATGATTCTTTTAGAGATCAGTTGGTTATGAATGCGAAGGCCGCCATTGATAAAATTTCAGATATGGGCATTGGAGACAGAGACAGAGTTGGAGTTGGGGGTCATTCATATGGTGCCTTTATGACTGCTAACTTGCTTGCTCACTCAGATTTATTTGCTGCTGGAATTGCTAGGAGTGGT
>CEWO01112863.1_pt1 | contig 24091 bp, 20 predicted proteins | sample 361561 | NCBI WGS metagenome assembly CEWO01 (sample SAMEA2623627, study PRJEB7988) | marine metagenome | isolation source: saline water (ENVO:00002010), including
GTCTTAACTTAGGAGTTCACATGCATACAGTTTCTAATGACGTAGATGATACTTACGAAAGAAATGCAATGGAAATGTCTGTAGGTTATGACTTACATGACAATGCTGCATTAGGACTTAAAATTGCTTCTGATAACAACGGTACAGATACTGATGTTAATTATACTTGGTTAACTTTAACAGTTACTCCGTAATTACTTACACAGTAAATAAAATATTAAAGGGCTGCTTTTTGCAGCCCTTTTTTTGTTGCTACATCTAGCATTAACATCTTATTGTGTATAAGTGGCAATAACAATCTGCAGCTCTTAAACTAAGCTTTGCTATCTTGCGCCCATTATTAACTATTTAAATATTTAAAAAGATGAGAAAATTATTTTTAACCGCAGTTGTAGCTATGTCAACACTAATTGCATCTGCACAATTCATGGTCGTGACAACTTATGATGGTGACCAAGAGGAAAACATGGATAAAATCACTGCAAACATGGGGATTGGATACATGGTAAATGATGCTTTTACTGTAGGATTAGCTCAAGGAGATGCTGTAGAAACAATCTCTGGAACTGATACTACTTCTACAGATGGCTATGACTTATGGGTGCGCTACAACATTGCTCAGGTAGAAGGTGCCTATGCTGCATTGCAAATGCCAACTAAAGATGGCTCTGAAAACATGAGTATTGGTCTAGGATTTGCCTTTAATGTATGGAACGGTCTATATGTTGAGCCAAACTATACTATGCCAACAAAGAAAGATGCAAATGACAAAAGAGAAGGAACCTTTAATTTTGGACTTTCTTATAGATTCTAAAGAAATTAATTTCTTAAACAATAAAAAAACCAGCATATGCTGGTTTTTTTGTTTCTATAGTAGAATAATTAGTTTAGTATTTCTTTAGCCTTCTCTAGAGCATGATTAATACCACTAACATTAGTTCCTCCAGCGGTTGCAAAGAATGGCTGACCGCCTCCACCTCCGTTAATTGCTTTGGCTATTTCTCTAATAATTGAATCAGCACTTAAGCCTTTCTCTACAAGATCGTCAGAGAGCATAACTGTTAATAAAGCCTTCCCTCCTACTTTAGCCCCTAATATCATTGCTAAATTCTTTTCCTTTCTAAGAGCAAATGATACATTCTTCATGTCATCAGCTTCCATATCTACCTCTTGAGCTATAAAACGAATCTTATTTACCTCAACTGCAGACTTTAATAGTTCATCTTTAATACCTCCTACATTTGCTTTTTTAAACTCTTTTAGCTGTTTCTCTAGCTGCTTATTTGAACTTACTAATTGCTCTACACCTTTATATATATCTTTATTCTTTACCAGTCCTCCTATTCTTTCTAGCATCTCCTGTTTATCATTGAGATAATTAAGTGCATTTGTTGCTGTTATTGCTTCTATTCTCCTTATGCCAGATGAAATTGATGCTTCTGATAAAATTTTGAAAATACCAATCTCTCCTGTTGCCTCTACATGAGTACCTCCACATAATTCTTTGGAAGAGTCAAATTGTATCATTCTAACTACATCTTCATATTTCTCACTAAAAAGCATAATCGCTCCCAAATCCTTAGCTTTCTTTAAAGGTAAGTTGTTATGCTCATTCAAAGCAATATTTGCTAAAATCTTAGCGTTCACGCCTGCTTCTATATGTTTTAAATCACTCTCCTCAATTTTTGAAAAATGCGTAAAATCAAAACGCAAGTAATCAGGACTAACCAAAGATCCTTTTTGCTCTACATGATCCCCTAAAATACTTCTTAAACTCTCATGTAACAAATGAGTAGCTGTATGATTTCTAGAAGAGGCCTTTCTATTATCTTGATTTACTTTTGCACTAAATATAGAGCTAATATCAGTTGGCAACTCATCAGAGAAATGAATAATTACTTTATTCTCCTTTTTAGTATCAACTATTGGAATGCTTTCACTAGAGCTCTCAATTACTCCAGTGTCACCAACTTGACCACCACCTTCAGGATAAAAAGGAGTAAGATTAAAGACCAATTGATATTGCTTTCCATTATTTGAAATAATCTGTCTATATCTTGTAATCTTTATTTCCGTTTCTAGATTCTTATACCCAACGAATTCCTCCTTATCATCATCAATCAACACTATCCAATCTCCTTTTTCTACCTTCCCTGCTTGTTTTGATCTGTCTTTCTGCTCCTGCATCGCTTTATCAAAGTCTTCTTTATTAAAGCTCAAATTTTGCTCACTTAAAATAAGAGAAGTTAAATCAGCAGGAAAACCATATGTATCATATAATTCAAATACTTGTTTGCCTGAAATTTCTCCTTTAGCTTTTTTAGTAACTTGTTCTATTCTTGTTAGTCCATCTTCTAAAGTTCTAAGAAATGATTCTTCCTCCTCTTGTACAACTTTCTGTATCAAATCTTTTTGTGATTTAAGCTCAGGAAACTGCTGCCCCATCTGATTTACCAACACCTCAATAAGCTCGTACATGAAAGAAGATTGAAGATTCAAAAAAGTATAAGCATACCTAACTGCTCTTCTTAAAATTCTTCTAATAACATAGCCCGCCTTTACATTTGAAGGTAATTGTCCATCAGCAATAGAAAAAGAAATTGCACGAATATGATCGGCAATAACCCGCATAGCAATATCTTGCTTCTCACTTTCACCATAATTCAGTCCTGCTTTTTTAGCTATTTCTTGAATTATTGGCTGAAATATATCTGTATCATAATTTGACTTTACTCCTTGCATAATCATTGAAAGACGCTCAAATCCCATTCCAGTATCAACATGATTATTTGGCAATGACTTTAAGCTTCCATCTGAGTACCTATTGTACTGCATAAAGACTAAATTCCATATCTCTATTACTTCAGGATGATCTTTATTTATTAACGACTGACCACTGACTTTTGTTCTTTCTTTATCATCTCTATTATCAAAATGGATTTCTGAGCATGGTCCACAAGGACCAGTTTCACCCATTTCCCAGAAATTATCTTTTTTATTACCATCCAATATCCTATCCTCTGGTAAGAATTTTTTCCAGAAATTAAAAGCTTCATAATCTTTTTCTAGTCCATCCTCTTTCTCTCCTTTAAAAACAGTTACATAAATCCTGTCTATATCTAATTTGCAAACATCTACTAAAAACTCCCAAGCCCAATTTATTGCATCCTCCTTAAAATAATCCCCAAAACTCCAGCTTCCTAACATCTCAAACATTGTATGATGATAGGTGTCATGTCCTACTTCCTCTAAATCATTATGCTTACCAGAAACACGTAAACATTTTTGAGAATTAGCTACTCGCCGATCTATTGGACTAGAATCACCTAAAAAAACATCCTTAAACTGATTCATTCCAGCATTCGTAAACATTAAAGTAGGATCATTATGCACCACCATTGGTGCTGATTCCATAGTTTTATGTTGTTTCGATTTAAAGAAATCTAAATATAACTTCCTGATTGTGTTGGCTTTCATTTTTTATTATTATTTAGATTCTATTAACAATAAGTTATTAGAAATCAATAATTTTATTCACTTATCTAATGCAAATTAAGTATTTTTGTGCAATAATTTAATATGGCTAAAGTAAAATATTATTACGATACAAAGACACTAAGTTACAAACGAATTGAACTTAACGCTGTCAGTAAACTAAAACGTTTATTCTACCTCCTTATTGGAAGTGGCTCTATTGGATTGGCAATGGTTGTTATTTTCTTTCAATTCTTCGACAGTCCAAAAGAAAAAATATTAAATAGAGAAATCCAGCAGCTCACTTTGCAATACGATATCATTAAAGATAAATTAACGCAAGTAGAATTAGTACTTGATGAAATACAAGATCGTGATGACAATATTTATAGGGTAATATTTGAAGCCGACCCAATACCAAGTAGCATCAGGAAGGCTGGTTATGGCGGAGTAAATAGATATCAAGATTTATTAGGATATAATAACTCTGATTTAATTATTGAAACATCCAAGAAGATTGATCAAATAACTAAAGAGCTCTACATTCAATCAAAATCATTTGATGATATTATTGAACTTGCAAAAAATAAAACTAACATGTTAGGCTGTCTTCCTGCGATACAGCCAGTTTCAAATAAAGATATGAGCAGAATTGCAAGCGGATATGGATATAGAATTCATCCTATATATAAAACTAGGAAATTACATACCGGTATGGATTTCTCAGCAAAAATAGGAACGCCTATATACGCTACAGGCAACGGAAAAATATCAAAAGTAAGGAGAAGCAGAAAAGGTTATGGTAATCATGTAATTATTGAACATGGCTATGGCTATAAGACCCTATATGCACACATGACAAAATATATTGTAAAGAAAGGGCAGTCAGTAAAAAGAGGAGAAGTAATTGGTTATGTAGGAAGCACTGGCACATCAGTTGCCCCTCATCTACATTACGAGGTTCATAAAAATGGCAAGAAAATTAACCCTGTAAATTTTTTCTATAATGATCTTAGTCCTGATGAATACGAAAAAATGTTAGAAATTTCCTCTCAAAATAATCAATCATTTGACTAATGGGATTAAATAGTAAGCCAGTCGAGAAGCTTTTTTATAAGATAAGTGAAGTGGCAAAAATGTTTGATGTTAATATTTCAACTGTACGTTATTGGGAAAAGGAGTTTGAAATATTAAAACCTAAAAAGAATAAAAAAGGAAATAGATTATTTACTCCGAAAGATCTAACTAATCTAAAAATTATCCATCATTTATTAAAAGAAAGAGGTTTTACTCTAGCAGGAGCAAGAAAAAAATTAAAAGAAAATAAAAAAGATACAATTGACAATATTGAAATTGTAACTCATCTAAAAGATATTAGAGCATTCTTAGTAAAATTAAGAGAAGAGCTTTAATAATACTTATGATTCAAAAGATAGTTCTGTACATAATCTTTTACCCCTTTTTCTAATTCTGTAAATGGCCTCTTATAGCCAAGTATTCTTAACTTCTCCATACTTGCCTTAGTGAAATATTGGTATTTATGTCTAATGTCTAATGGTGTCTCAATATATGAGATATTACATTGCATATCCATTGCATAAAAAGTGGCCCTCCCCAAATCATTAAAAGTTCTTGCTTTTCCGGTTCCTAAATTATATAATCCGTTATTATTATCTTCACGATCCATCATAAAAGTCAATACAGCTAATACATCTTTTACATAAATAAAATCACGTAACTGTTCTCCATCTCCATACATAGCATTGTGTGACTTAAAAAGCCGAATTTCTTTATTATTTTTTATTTGACTAAATGCATGAAAAATAACGGATGCCATTCTACCTTTATGGTATTCATTAGGACCATAGACATTAAAGAACTTAAATCCAGCCCACAATGGAGGACTATTCTGCTGCTCTAAAACCCATTTATCAAAGTTATTTTTTGATTCTCCATAAGCATTCAAAGGCTGTAAATTAGCCACTAACTTATGAGAATCATCAAAACCCAAATCTCCTAATCCATAAGTAGCAGCTGAGGATGCATAAATAAATTTGATACGATTTTCAGAACAAATGTTCCATAAATCTTTAGAATAATTAAGATTTAATTTATCAAAAATTGTACTGTCAGTCTCTGCAGTGTCAGTGCGAGCTCCAATATGATAAACTTCTGTTACTTCAGAAGAGTAGTTTAAGAACCATTCTATAAAGACCGATCTTTCTATTTGACTTATAAAGTCTTTTCCCTCCAAATTTTTATTTTTCTCTTTATTGGAGAAATCATCAACTAATATAATGTTCCTTTTGCCTTGATTGTTCAATTCACTAACCAAGCATGAGCCAATAAAACCTGCTGCACCTGTAACAATAATCATAAAGCAAAAATACATTAAAATTTATACTTTTGTAAAGATGGATGAAATGCAAATTCAAGAAATAAAACGCAAGTTAAAAACTGAGATAGAAAGCACTCAACTAAAGATAAATAAATACACGATACTGTGTAGGCCTATTGCTCCTGAGAACTCTATTGGAAGAATAAGCCGTATGGATGCTATCAATAACAAAAGCGTAGTAGAAGCTGCTTTGCGTGAAGCTGAAAAAAAAATTAAACAGCTTTTACAAATGCAAGAAAAGATTAATGAGGAAGACTTTGGGGTATGTATTAAATGTAAAAAAACAATACCTTTTGGGAGGCTAATGATACGTCCACATAGCAAATTCTGTGTACATTGCGCAAAATAACACTATGAAAACATTCCTCTTTATAGCAAGGTATATTAAGTATTTTATTACGGCAAAGACAAGACACAGTGCGCAAGCTCCATTTGTATATGAATTTATCACACAAGTCATAAACACTAAACTAACTAATACAGATTGCTTAGAAATAGAGACCTTAAGAAAGAGGCTCTGTCAATCAGAAGAAAGCATACAAATTACTGACTTTGGCGCTGGAAGTCATATTAATAATTCTAAAATACGAATGATAAAAGATATCGCTAAAAATTCTGCGAAAAATGAAAAATTTGGGAGATTATTATACCGGATTATTAAACATTATAAGCCAGAAAATATTTTAGAATTAGGGACCTCATTAGGTATCAGCACTTTATACCTGTCAAAAGGAAATGAAAAATCAAAAATATTTACATTTGAAGGCTGTATAGAAACTGCAAAAATTGCGAAGCTAAACTTTGAAAAGCTAAGTGCTAATAACATCAACATTACATTAGGAGACTTTAAAAAAACGCTTGCAGATAAATTACGCGAAATACAAAATGTTGACTTAGCATTTATTGACGGGAATCATAAGGAGGAAGCTACAATTAAATATTTTAAGCAATGCTTAAAGTATTCGAATGAAAAAACTATCTTTATATTTGATGATATTCACTGGTCAAAAGGCATGGAGAGTGCTTGGAATTATATTAAAGCACACGAAAGAACTACATTAACAATTGATTTATTCTTTGTTGGCGTTGTGTTTATTAGAAAAGGATTAAGCAAACAGGATTTCACTATAAGATTCTAAATTATGAAAATTTATACTAAAAAAGGCGATAAAGGCAAAACACAATTATTAGGAGGAAGTATGGTAGGCAAAAATCATGAAAAATTAGAATGCTATGGAACCATTGATGAACTAAATTCATTTATTGGGAACATCTATGATGACAATATAAATCTTCCTCATAAATCTATTTTAAGAAATGTCCAGAATCAACTCTTCAAATTAGGATCTGTCATCTCATTTGATGGAAAGAAAGAAAATATGCAATTACAAAACATCACTCATAAAGATGTAACAATATTAGAGGAATCCATCGATTATATAGAGGATAAACTACCAATACTTAATGCTTTCATCTTGCCATCAGGACATCCAACAGCATCAAAATGCCATATAGCAAGAACCGTATGTAGAAGAGCAGAAAGAAGGTTAGTCTCACTCGGGGAAAAAATAGAAATTGATGATCTACATTTACAATACCTAAATAGGCTATCTGATTATCTATTTATGCTTGCGCGAGCAATTTTACACGAAAATCAAGCTTCTGAAACTGAATGGCAAAAAGATTAATAATTTCATAATCAATTCAATAAAAAATATATTTTTGCAAAAGATTTCAAAAAACGAGACAAGATGTATTGGACTTTAGAATTAGCATCAAAATTAGAAGACGCCCCTTGGCCAGCAACAAAAGATGAGCTAATTGATTTTGCAATTAGATCAGGTGCCCCAATGGAAGTAGTGGAAAATCTACAGGAATTAGTTGAAGAAGAAGCAGGTATGCAATGGGATACCATTGAAGATATCTGGCCCGACTACCCTACAAAAGATGATTTCTTCTTTAATGAGGAGGAATATTAAAGAAAAGATCGAATTCGATCTTTTTTTATTTTGTATAATCTCTTAAAAAAGTACCTTTACTGCGTTAAATCAAACAAACAAAAATGAGTGGTTTTTTAAATATATTAGGCAAACTATTTGGAAACAAGTATGATAAAGATGTTAAGGCAATAGCCCCTATTGTTGATCACATCAATAAAGAATATCAGCAATTACATAGCCTAACAAATGATGAATTAAGGCAAAAAACTATAGAACTAAAGAAACAAATTAATCATTTTGTTGCTGAGGAAAGAGATCAAATCAATACACTAAAAGAAAAAACTAAGCTAAAAGAAACATTAGCTGAAGAAAAAGAATCTTTATATCAAAAAATAGATGTACTTGAGAAATCAATTCTTGAAAAAATTGAGGAGATATTAAATACTATCCTGCCTGTTGCATTTGCTATTGTAAAAGAAACTTCAAGAAGGTTTACAGAAAATGAGATTATTGAAGTTACGGCTTCAGAAAATGACAGAGAATTAGCTGCATCAAAAGATTTTGTAGTAATTAATGATAATATCGCAAGCTACCAAACTTCATGGAATGCCGCTGGCAGTGAGATCTCTTGGGATATGATTCATTATGATGTTCAATTAATTGGAGGGATAATTCTACATCAAGGAAAAATTGCAGAAATGCAAACTGGTGAAGGGAAAACTCTATCTGCTACTCTTCCAATATACCTAAATGCTCTTACGGGACTAGGTGTTCACTTAGTGACTGTAAATAACTATCTTGCAAAAAGGGATGCTGAATGGATGGGACCTTTATTCCAATTCCATGGCTTGAGTATTGATTGTATTGATAATCATCAGCCAAATTCTGAGGATAGACGAAAAGCTTACTTGGCAGATATTACTTATGGAACAAATAATGAATTTGGATTTGACTACCTTAGAGATAATATGGCAAAACGTCCAAATGATTTAGTGCAAAGAAAATTACATTACTCAATTGTAGACGAAGTAGATTCTGTTCTTATTGATGATGCAAGAACACCACTTATTATTTCAGGCCCAACTCCTCAGGGGGACAAACACGAATACAATGAATATAAGCACAAGGTTGACCAATTAGTAAATGCGCAAAGAAAATTTGTAACTACAGTAATTGCTGATGCAAAACGACTTTTAAAAGATGGAGAAACTGAAGCGGGAGGGTTAAATCTTTTAAGAGCTTATAGAGGACTACCCAGAAATAAAGCCCTTATTAAGTTATTATCTGAAGAAGGCGTAAAAATACAGCTTCAAAAAACTGAAAATTATTATATGCAAGATCAAAACAAAGAAATGCATAAAGTAGATGCTGAACTTTTCTTTGTAATTGATGAAAAATCTAACTCAATTGAACTTACTGAAAAAGGTCTTGAGCTTATGACAAGCTCAACTGAGAATAAAGACTTCTTTATATTACCAGATGTTGGCGGGGATATTGCTGACGTTGATAAATCAAATATAACTGATACTGAAAAAGCTAAAGAAAAGGATAAAATCTTAAGAGATTTTGCTGTAAAAAGTGAAAGGGTGCATACAATAAATCAACTTTTGAAGGCCTATACACTTTTTGAGAAAGATGTTGAATATGTTGTAATTGACAACAAAGTAAAAATTGTAGATGAACAAACTGGACGTATCATGGATGGGAGAAGATACTCTGATGGATTACATCAGGCAATTGAAGCTAAAGAGAATGTTAAAATTGAAGCTGCAACTCAAACCTACGCAACTGTAACATTACAAAATTATTTCAGAATGTATGATAAAATTTCTGGGATGACCGGTACAGCCGAAACTGAAGCTAGTGAATTCTGGGAGATTTATAAGCTTGATGTTGTTGCTATACCAACAAACAGGCCTATACAGAGAGATGATAAAGATGATCTAGTTTACAAGACTAATAGGGAAAAATACAATGCGGTAATCGAAGACATCGCAAGCTTAACAGCAAAAGGAAGACCAATTCTAGTTGGTACAACCTCAGTAGAAATATCAGAATTATTAAGTACCATACTAAGAAGAAGAGGAATCAAACATAATGTTCTGAATGCTAAAATGCATCAAAAAGAAGCTGATATTGTTGCTGATGCTGGAAAAAAAGCAGCTGTAACAATTGCTACAAATATGGCAGGTAGAGGTACAGACATTAAACTCTCTAATGAAGTTAAAAATGCAGGTGGATTAGCAATTATTGGTACCGAAAGACATGACTCAAGAAGAGTTGACAGGCAATTAAGAGGAAGGGCTGGTAGGCAAGGAGACCCTGGATCTTCTCAATTCTATGTGTCATTGGAAGATAAATTAATGCGTCTTTTTGGATCAGAAAGAATTGCAAAATTAATGGACAGAATGGGATTAGAAGAAGGTGAGGTAATCCAACATTCTATGGTAAGCAAATCAATTGAAAGAGCACAAAAGAAAGTTGAGGAAAATAACTTTGGCATAAGAAAAAGACTTCTTGAATATGATGATGTGATGAACCAACAAAGAGAGGTGATTTACAAGAAAAGAAGGCATGCTTTGCATGGAGAAAGAATGTCTCTTGATGTCTCAAATATGATATATGACACTTGCGAAAGTATTGTAGAAGAATTACATGCAGCTAAAGATTATGATGCTTTTAAACTAGATTTAATCAGATTATTAGCGACAGAAAGCCCAATCTCTCAAGAAGAATTTAAAGAATCCTCAGCTGAAGAAATCACAGAAAAAGTATTTAATAATTGTTATCTTTCTTATCAAAATAAATCTGAAACCATTGCTAAACAAGCTTTTCCTGTAATTAAAGATGTGTATGAGAATCAATCAGCAACATATGAGAATATTGTTATCCCATTTACTGATGGAATGAGAACTTTACAAGTTGTAACAAACTTAAAAGAGGCTCATGATTCTGAAGGAGGTAATATTGCTGAATCAATTGAAAAGAGTGTAACACTTGCAATAATTGATGATATCTGGAAAGATCATTTAAGAGAAATGGATGACTTAAAACAGTCTGTACAGAATGCTGTTTACGAACAAAAAGATCCTCTCCTAATTTATAAATTTGAATCTTTCAATTTATTTAAGAAATTGATTGATAAAATAAATAAAGATATTGTATCTTTCTTACTAAAATCAGGCTTGCCAACACAAGCCAATGCAGTTCAAGAAGATAGAGCAAGGGATACAAATCTACAAACTAGTAGGCCTGAAGAGACTACTGATACAGGACAAAACCCAAACAATCCACAACAACAGCAAAGACAAAAAGCTCAACCAGTAAGAGCTGAAGAGAAAGTAAACAGAAATGCCCCATGCCCTTGTGGTAGTGGTAAGAAATATAAAAAATGTCACGGAAGGCAATAAGGTGCGAGTGGTGTGAGAACGATCCACTTTATACTGAATATCATGATGTTGAATGGGGAGTACCTGTTTATGATGATTCTAAAATATTTGAAACCCTAATATTAGAAACCTTTCAGGCAGGACTTAGTTGGATCACAATACTAAGAAAAAGAGAGAATTTCCGTACTGCTTTTGATAATTTTGATTACACAAAAATAGCTAACTATTCTGATCAAAAATTAGAAGATCTTATGCAAAATAGTGGCATTATTAAAAACAGATTAAAAATAGACGCTGTCATAAAGAATGCTCAAGCATTTATTAACATACAAAAAAAAACAGGAACGTTTTCAAAATATCTTTGGAGCTTTGTTGATGGAAAGCCAATACAAAATAATATTGCAACAATAAATAAAATCCCTATTCATACCCCTTTATCTTATAAGATAAGTAAATCTTTAAAAAGTAATGGGTTTAAATTTGTAGGCCCAAAAACTGTTTATGCACACATGCAAGCTATAGGTATGACTAACGATCACACTATTAACTGTTTTAGATATAAGGAAATTAAAGATTAATTTATTTCAGGTATCTGAAATCGTGATTATTCTTAATTTTCTGTAGTGATTTATAAATCAATTTAATTACATTCTCTACATCATCTTTATGTACCGTTTCTACAGTTGTATGCATATACCTAAGTGGAATAGAAATTAATGCTGATGCAACTCCTCCTGTTGCGTAGGCAAAGGCATCAGTATCAGTGCCTGTTGATCGAGATGCTGCTGCTCTTTGAAATGGAATCTTATTTTTTTCAGCAGAGCTTATAATAAGTGCTAGAAGATTGTTTTGCACTGCAGGTCCGTAAGTTAACACCGGACCTTTTCCACATATAGTATCTCCTTGTTTAATTTTATCCAACATTGGAGTTCCAGTATCGTGACATACATCTGTTACAATCGCAACATCTGGCTTTATACTTTCTACAATCATCTGAGCCCCCCTAAGCCCTACCTCTTCTTGTACCGAATTGGTAATATATAGTCCAAAAGGTAATTTTACTTTATTCTCTTTTAATAATCTCGCTACCTCAGCAATCATAAAACCTCCTAGACGATTATCTAAAGCTCTACCTACATAAAAGTTCTTGTTCAATAACATAAACTCATCTTCATAAGTAACAACGCACCCGACATGAACTCCTAGTTTTTCTACTTCTTCTTTTGATCCACAACCACAGTCTAGAAAAATATTATCTAATTTAGGAGATTTCTCTGTTGCTGCTGTTCTTGTATGAATAGCTGGCCAACCAAAGATTGCTTTAACAATTCCTTTTTTAGTATGGATGTTTACTCTCTTTGATGGAGCGATTTGATGATCAGAACCTCCATTTTTTCTTAAATAGATATACCCCTCTTTTGTAATATAATGTACAAACCAAGAGATTTCATCTGCATGAGCTTCTATAACTACTTTATACTCTGCCTCTGGATTTATTACCCCTACAACAGTACCATAAGTGTCTACAAAATGAGTGTCAATATATGGTTCTATATAATCTAACCATATTTTTTGCCCACTACTCTCAAATCCAGTAGGAGATGGATTATTTAAATAATTCTGTAAAAATTGTTCTGATTTCTTAGTGATAATCTTCTTTTTTGACATAATAATTCTTTATTCTTACTTATTAAATTTTTTAAGACCTCTACTTAACCAGTCTGTAAATAGTTCGACTGTTCCATAGTCCTGATAATTTGCTGGCTCTACCATTTGTTTCTCATCATGGTTTAAAAAGACATAAAATGGTTGTGAATTAGTACCGTACTTATTAGCCTGTAAGACCATCCATTTATCTCCTGTTGTTTTTACTTTCTTATTCTTTCCTGCAAGTTTAGTTTCATATTTCTCCCCATCTGGCAATTCTTCTCTTTCATCAACATATAATGAAATCAAAACAACTTCATTGGACAGTATATCTTTTACATTTTTATCTGACCAGACTTGCTCTTCCATTTTGCGGCAATTTACGCAAGCCCAACCTGTAAAATCAACAACTACTGGTAAGCCAACTTCTTTTGCATACTTCATTCCTTCATCGTAATTATGAAATACCATTATTCCTTGAGGTCCTATATGTTTCCCCTTTTCTTTATGTAAGTCAACGTCAACTGCAACACCACCTTGAGAATTACCTACACCGTAAGGAGACTCACTATATTGCATTGGAGGAGGAAATGCGTTGATTATCTTTAAAGGAGCTCCCCATAAGCCTGGTATCATATAAATGGTCAGAGTTCCTGTTAGAATAGCTACTGATAACCTACTAACCGAAATATATTTTAATTCTGAATCATGAGCAAATTTCAAAAAACCTAATAAATACATTGTCAGTAATCCAAAAATTACAATCCATATTGCAATAAATAGTTCTCTTTCTAACCAATGAGTTTGCATCACTAAATCAGCATTTGACAAGAATTTAAATGCTAATGCAATTTCTAAGAATCCTAATACAACTTTGACGGAATTAAGCCATCCTCCTGATTGAGGTAACGAATTTAACCAACCAGGGAAAGCTGCAAATAATGCAAATGGCAAAGCAATAGCCAATGAAAATCCTAACATTCCAACAATTGGCCCCATATAGCCTCCTGTTGCAGCTTCAACTAATAATGTTCCAACAATAGGACCTGTGCATGAAAATGAAACTAGAGCAAGGGTAAATGCCATAAAGAAAATTCCTATCAAACCTCCTCTGCCTTCAGCTTCTACACTCTTATTTGTCCAAGATGATGGCAACTGAATCTCAAAAGCACCTAAAAAAGACGCACCAAAAATTATTAATAATAGAAAAAATCCAATATTAAAATATACATTTGTTGCCATATTATTAAGTGAGTCTGCCCCAAAAATACTTGATACCCCAACACCTAAAGCAACATAAATTATAATAATTGAAATCCCATAAATAATTGCATTTACAATTCCTTGTGCTTTTGTCTTTGATTGCTTAGTAAAGAATGAGACTGTCATTGGAATCATAGGAAAAACACAAGGAGTTATTAAAGCTGCGAAGCCACTCATAAAAGCAATAAAAAATAGCCACCACATCCCTTCAGCTTCTTTTTCTTCATGCTCTTCTAATCCAGAAACGCCTTCTATAGTAAAGACAAAAGGTGTTAATGGGGGGAATACACATTGAGCTTCATCACAAGACATAAAACTAATCTCTCCAGTTATCTCGAAATCAACAGTAGATTTAACCCTTATTCTCTGCCGAAAAACAACTTCATCCTTAAAATATGGAAGAATAAGATTATCAAACATCGGATCAATATCTCTAATAGGATCAGGTTCAATTACTTGACTAATTATTTCATAATTCTCTGTATGTATAAAAATAAACTCTGTCGGATATGCATCAACATCTTTAGGCAAGTGCTGAGAATATAAATGCCACCCTTTCTCAATATATGCTTTAAATTGAAGCTCTATCTCATTTTCTGATATTTTTTCTTTAGAAAAAACCCATTGAACAGGATCATAAATTTGTGCCGAGACAGCTACACTTATAAATGCAAATAATACAACTAATAATCTTCTCATTTCTTTATCTTTTAAATTATAAATATGAAATCATATCTGTCTTTTATAGGTGAATATATAAAGTACCACTTTTATTAAGCTTAAAATGCTGTCTAAATAACAAATCTTACTTTAATTTATTGTTTATCACTCTACTTAACTCCTCTGCTTTCTGACTCCCAATTAAGTAAATCAACCCGTCTTTATCTGTAAGTTCAACCGCATCAGACCCTCTAGTATAAAATCTTACTTTTCCCTTAAAATGCAAATTATAAACTGACCGATTTATTACATATTTACTGTATTTAACTTGCTTTGCAGAAATTAGACTTACTGTATTAATCTTTATCTTTCTAGAAGTCCAAAGTCCATCTAAGATAATACTCCCATTAAAAACTTTTGTCTCAAAATGAAGTATAAAGAATAATAACACTGATATTATAATTATTGCAATTCCAATGAAAAAATACAGCTCACCTTCTTTATTATTCTGCTCACGCCAATAGTAAGCAATAAAGCAGAAAACAGCCAAGGCTAGTCTTCTTGTTAATGACATTTTATTCAATCCTAAATACTGTTTCTCAATAAAATCAAATTCTGACATGTATTCTTTAATTTAAAAGTTTTGCAATGTACACTTTTTTTGTTTTAGTATCAATCTTATATCTATCATCAATTCTTTTACCAACAATCCATACAATATCATCTCCTGAGCATAAAATCCACTGCTTCTTTTTATCGAATATAGAGTATTTCTCATCAATAAAAAAATCACTTAATTTTTTGAAATTTCCCATCCCAAATGGCTTAAACCTATCTCCATCACACCACTTTCTTAAAGTTAATGGGAATGATAGTTTATCAAAATCTAATTTTGCTATTTTACTATCATTAATAATCTTAGTATTTTCTGACACACTAAAATTAAAATTTAATGGATCTGAGATATTTAAGTCTGTCTCAGAAATCTCAATTACCAAACCTTCTTTCTCTACATCAGATATTAAAATCCTTTCCCTGTCAATAATTAACTGATGTGTTCCTGAAAAAAAGATCTTTCCGCTTTGAGAATTAAAAGCCCTAATAATTTGCTTAACTTCTTTAAAATTAAATGGCTTTAAGATCTCAAATAAGTAGACTTCTAAATGATTTAATTTTAAAAGATCCAAAATATTTATTTGATAAACTCCATCCTTTCTTCTAATTAATTCTTCTCTCTTAGACTGAACCTGCTCTTGAAAAATTTTACTCACTGAAGTTAAGATAGAAATTTCATCAGAAATGACTTCTTTAATCTTTGGATTCATTTCCTTAAGTAGTGGGACTAAATGTAATCTTATTTTATTTCTCAAATATTTAAGATCATTATTACTACTATCACTTCTAAAAACTTGATCTTTCTCTCTTAAATAAACCTCTATCTCATCTCTACTTATATTTAATAATGGCCGAATTATTAAATTAAACTTCTCTCGAATACCTACTAACCCATTAATCCCACTACCTCGTATTAAATTAATAAAGAATGTCTCAATACTATCATCTTGATGATGTGCTGTCGCGACATAATCAAGTTGATTTTTATTGTTAGACAATAACTCATCAAACCAAGTATATCTTAAATGACGGGCTGCCATCTGTATTGAAATTTTATTCTTTCTGGAATATTTCTCAGTTTGAAAATTCTTAACATGAATTTTTACTGAATATTTTTCAGCTAATAACCTAACAAATTTCTCGTCATCATCAGATTCTTTCGCTCTTAATTGAAAGTTGCAATGTGCTATTTCAAAATAATAACCAAGCTCTTTAAGGATAAAAAACAGGCAAATACTATCGGCTCCTCCGCTAATAGCTAACAGAATTCTATCCTCTTTTTTACAAAGATTATTCTCAGCAATAAATTGTTGTACCTTATTAATCATCAGTATCAAAGTTTAATACTTCAAAAAGTGGCTGTGCTTTAATCAAACATTCTTCATATTCCTCAACTGCTTGTGATTTAATTGTAATTGCACCTCCTACACCAACTGATAAATACTTATTAGCCAAATTATATAAAATTGTTCGTATAACTACATTAAAATCAAAATCTGCTTCTGGTGTAATATATCCAACAGAACCAGAGAAAAATCCTCTCTTAAATTCCTCAAAATATTCAATTAATTCCATTGCTTTTAACTTTGGAGCTCCTGTCATTGATCCCATAGGGAAAGCTGATTTAATAACATCTGTAAATTTAATACTATTAGCAATCTCAGAACTCACAGTAGTTACCATCTGGTGAACCTTCTCAAAAGTATAAATCTTACAAAGTTCATTAACAACTACAGATTTCTTTTTGGCAGTAATTGACAAATCATTTCTTACTAAATCAGTAATCATTATATTCTCTGACATATCTTTTTGGCTACTTCTAAGACTCTGAATTAACCTCATATCTTCCTCATGATTACGCCCTCTTTTTCTTGTCCCTTTTATTGGTTGTGTTAAAATTTTATTGCCTCTTTTTCTTAAAAATCTTTCAGGACTAGCAGATAAAATATACTTATCTTTAAGCTTTAGAAAAGAAGAGAATGGTGCTTTCATTGTACTATTTAACTTTAAGAACACATCCTCAGCTAACATCTCTATTTCCTCTGCGTAAAACTCTTGGCAGTAATTCATCTCGTAGATATCACCTCTTTGAATATGCTCTTTTATCTTCTCAATTTTATTTAAATAAGCAGATTTATTGTCTCTTGCTGTAAATTTAACATTAATACTATTAGATTGAAACCCTCGAAAATTGAACGATCTAACAAATTCATCACAAATACATTTTTCATTCTCTGTTTGCACCTCTAACTCCCCATTACTAAATAAAAAAACATATTCAGGAATAAAAAATAATAAATTATCTGCAGGAACATTATCAGAATTATTAGAAGTTAATTGCTCTACTTCATTCTTTAAATCATAAGACAAATAACCAAAGAGCCAATCTTTTTTATCTAAATGAAAGTCATAGAGTCTATCAAAAGAATTATTATTCGAAATAATTATTTCTTTTGCCCCAAAACCTGCAATAAGTTCATAATTAATATAATCCTTTGGCAACTTTATTTGTCCATCTAAGAGGCTAGAGATCATCACGCTAACATAATCTGTTTTAATAGCTTTATCAAGAAGTCCAATTAATAAAGTGTCTTTCTTAAAACTAGAATATTTAAATGAATTTCTCACTTTGCAATAATACTAAAAAGCCAACTGATATTATTTTATATTTTTGAACTATGAAAAAATTACTCATAATCCTCTTTCTTATCCCTATCTCTACATTATCTCAAACAGATACTACTTATAACGATGAAAGAGAAATCACTACTATAAATCAGAAAGGAATCAATAAATTAGTTTCAAAATATAAAAGAATATTAAAAAATACAGGGGGAATAGAAGGATGGAGAATCCAAATAAAATTTAAAGCAAAACGTGAGGATATCTTGCCATATCAAATCAGATTTACAAACTTTTATCCTAATATCCCTGCACAAATAATTTTTGATTCACCTTATTACAAACTAACAGTTGGTAATTTCAGGACAAGAAATGAAGCCCTAAAGGTACAACACGAGATAAGTAAACGATTTGCTGGGTCTCATCCTGTGCCATGTATTATTAACCCAAGCTTACTAAAAAAATAGGCTACTTAAGCGTTCTTTTTATTTCAACCTCAGCATAACCTTCAATAATATCTCCTACTTTAATGTCATTAAAATTCTCAATTGACATTCCGCATTCAAATCCTTTTCTTACTTCATTCACATCATCCTTAAATCGTTTTAATGATGACAATTTACCTGTATATACAACTACACCATCACGAATAAGTCTTACGCCAGTATTTCTACTTAATGAACCATCAAGAACCATGCAGCCAGCAATAGTTCCTACCTTTGAGATCTTAAATATGTCTCTTACCTCTATATTACAAACTATCTTCTCTTCAAAATCAGGAGACAACATCCCTTCCATAGCAAGTTTCAACTCCTCAATTGCTTTATAAATTACAGAATAAAGCCTTATATCAATTTGCTCATTTTCAGAAAGTTTACGAGCTTTCAATGATGGTCTAACTTGAAATCCAATTATAATAGCATCAGAAGCTGCTGCTAACATTACATCTGACTCTGAAATCTGGCCTACAGCCTTTTGAATAATATTTACTTTTATTTCTTCAGTAGAAAGCTGCTGTAATGAATCTGAAAGAGCTTCAATAGACCCATCTACATCTCCTTTTACAATAACATTAATCTCCTGGAACCCTCCTAAAGCAATTCTTCTTCCAATCTCATCAAGAGTTAAGTGCTTTTGTGTTCTTACATTCTGTTCTCTTTGCAATTGAGACCTTCTTGAAGCAATCTTTTTAGCCTCCTGCTCACTTTCCATGACATGGAATTCATCGCCAGCAGTTGGAGCTCCATCCAAGCCGAGAAGCACAACTGGTGTTGATGGCCCTGCAGATACTCTTGGCTCTCCTCGCTCATCTAACAATGCTTTTACTTTTCCAGAAAAAGAACCCGCTAACACATAATCACCTAAATTTAATGTCCCCTTTTGAACTAATATTGTAGATAAATACCCCTTCCCTTTGTCTAATGAAGCCTCAATTACTGCTCCCTGAGCTAATCTATTAGGGTTTGCTTTTAAATCAAGCATCTCAGCCTCTAATAATATTTTCTCTAGAATCTCTGCAACACCAGTACCAACTTTTGCTGAAATATCTTGCGATTGATATTTTCCTCCCCAATCCTCAACAAGAAGATTCATTTCTGCAAGTTCTCCTTTTATTTTTTCAGGATCAGCAGTAGGTCTATCAATTTTATTTATTGCAAAAATTATTGGAACTCCCGCTGCTTGCGCATGACTAATCGCTTCTTTAGTTTGAGGCATTACCCTGTCATCAGCAGCAACTACCACAACTACAATATCAGTAATTTTCGCTCCTCTTGCTCTCATAGCAGTAAACGCTTCATGGCCTGGTGTGTCTAAAAAGGCAATCTGTTTACCGCTTTCAAGTGTTACCTCATAGGCTCCAATATGTTGAGTAATTCCACCACTCTCTCCAGCAATTACATTTGTCTCACGAATATAATCCATTAGTGAAGTCTTTCCATGATCTACATGTCCCATAATAGTAATAATCGGAGCCCTTACTATCATCTCATCCTCAGAGTCAACAATCTCATCAATTGATTCCTGAACGTCAGCCCCAACAAATTCTACCTCAAAGCCAAAATCTTCAGCTAACATTTGAATTGTTTCGGCATCAATCCTTTGATTCATACTAATCATCATTCCAAGACCCATACAGGTAGTTACAATCTCAGTTACAGAGACACTCATCATTGTAGCTAACTCACTAGCAGTTGCAAATTCAGCAATCTTAATTTTCTTATTCTCTTCAGCTTTCTGTGAGGTTTCTTCAGCAGCAACTTCTCTGTGTGCTTGCCTTTTTTCCCTCCTATTTTTTACAGAAGACTTTTTACCACTACCCTGCAATTTCGCTAAAGTCTCTCTTACTCTCTTTTGTGCTTCTTCAGGAGAAATCTCAACAGTTTCTTTTTTAAGTTTTCTTCCTTTTTTAAATTTCTTAGGATCAACTTTTGCTTTTACAATCCTAGTTCTTTTCTTTTTCTCAACTTTAGGGGATTCTATAAACTGATCTAAGTTAATCTTTTCTCCTGTAGCTTTAACTCCTTTTAGCTTAGCTGCAGTACCTTTAACAACTTCATCTTCTGTATTATTATCAATACCCTCTTCAGGTTCCTTATTCTTAATAGGTAATATTTCTTCTTTTACCTCTACAGTAGGTAATTCATCTTGAATAACAGGTTTCTTCTCATTAGTTTCTTTTACTTTCTTAGAATTCTCAACTTTTATTTCTTCGTCAGCTTCTTGCTTTTTAATTATCTCTTCAGCTTTCTCTAATTCCTTTTCTTTTGCTAATAATTCAGCAGATAATTTTGCCTTCTTCTCAGAGTCAAACTCCCCTAATAAATCCATATAAATATCATGCGAAACTTTTGAATTTGGCTTTAAATCTTCTACCCCCTTAGATTCTAAGAATAGATAAATCCTTTCAATACTTACATTAAACTCTTTTACTAACTTATTTAACCTAACACTTTTCTTATCTGACATACTTAGATCTTAATATTTATTTTTAATCATCAAACTCTGAGCTTAGAACACGAATGACATCCTCAACAGTTTCTTTTTCTAAATCAGTTCTTAAAACTAAATCCTCAGATGAAATATCTAATACGCTTTTAGCGGTATCACATCCAATTCCTTTAAGAGCATCAATAACCCATCCTTCTATTTCATCAGAGAATTCATCAATAGCCACATCATCCTCAAAACTATCCGCATCACGATATACGTCAATATCATAGCCTGTCAGTTTTCCTGCTAAATTAATATTATGACCTCCTCTACCAATTGCTAATGAAACCTGTTCTGCATCCATATAAACAGCTGCTCGCATTTTTTCCTCATCCAATCTTACAGAGGTGATCTTAGCTGGAGATAATGCTCTGCTAATTAATAATTGAGTATTATCAGTATGATTTACTACATCAATATTCTCATTCCTTAACTCACGAACTATTCCGTGAATTCTTGATCCTTTAACTCCAACACAAGCTCCAACAGGATCAATTCTATCATCATAAGATTCAACAGCAACCTTAGCTCTTTCTCCTGGCATACGAACAACCTTCTTAATAGTAATAATTCCATCAAATACCTCAGGAACTTCTGATTCAAAAAGTCTCATAATAAACTCTGGAGCAATTCGAGAGAGTACGATATTTGCTTTATTATTTTTTAGCTCCACTTCTTTTATAACAGCTCTAACTGATTCGCCTTTCTTAAAGAAATCTTTTGGAATCTGCTGATCTTTTGGTAAAGAAAGGTCATTTCCATCATCATCTTGCAATAAAATTTCATTTCTCCATATCTGATACACCTCTCCGTGAATTATTTCTCCTATTCTGTCCTCATAACGTTTCATTAATTCATCTCTATGTTGATCAGCAATACGGGCCATTAAATGTTGACGGATAGAAAGTACTTGCCTTCTTCCAAATTCTGACTCAAAGCTTACTTGCTCTGAAACCTCCTCTCCAACTTCATAATCATCCTCAATTTCTAATGCATTAGATAATGAAATTTGTGCAATAGGATTTTCAACTTCACCATCTTGAACTACTTCTCTATTTCTCCAGATTTCTAAGTCTCCTTTATCAACATTGATAATTACATCAAAATTGCCTTCATCATCATATTTCTTAGCTAGAACAGCCTTAAAGACATCTTCCAAGATATTCATCATTGTTTCTCGATCAATATTTTTAACATCTTTAAACTCTGAGAATGACTCAATTAGATTTTCTACTTCCATTTTATTTAAAATTTATTTTAAGTTTAGTTTCTTTTATCTCTGATTTAGCGATTTCTACTTGCTCAATTATATATTCTTTTCTATTTCCTTTATTCTTCTTTTTAACTTCAATAATCAATTTTTCATCTGCATAGGAAATAATAACCCCTTTCTTCCTTTTTCCATTAGTAAGCAAAACTCGAACTTCTTTTCCTTCATATTTTTTATATTGTTCGTCTACTAAAAAAGAATTATCAAGGCCTGCTGAACAAACTGTCAATTCATAGTCTTCAATATCTCTATCAAAATGGGCCTCAATATGCTTGCTTAATTCAAGACAATGTTCAACCTGTACTCCATTCATTCTGTCAAAGAAAACTGTAATAATATTTCCAGTATTAACTTTTATATTTACCAAAAACCCATCAAGCTCTTTAATCTTTGGCTCTACTACTTCTCTTATTGCTTCCTTTTCTATCATATGTTCTCTAAAAAAAGAAGAGGCTACTGCCTCTTCTCCTTTTCTCCTCTATTTCCGCTTGCAAATATACAGAGTTTTATTTAATACTACAAACTCTTATTGAAGTACTATTTTTTTCCTTACAAATGAGCCCTGAGTTTTAATCTGAACCATATATATCCCTCTAGAAAAACCTGATAAATCAACTACCTTAGTATACTCTCCAATAAAATCTTTCTTCGCTTCATCTGAGATTACTTTGCCAAATGCATCCATAATAGTAATCTCAAAATTGTCAATCTTATCAGAAACAAAACTAATATTAAATATCCCTCTTGTAGGGTTAGGATATATATTTAAGTTAATAGATAAATCATCATCCCCAGCTATTAGCCTATTATTAGAGGTGACAAATGCATTATATGAAGTAAATCCAGACATATTAGAAGTTCCACATACAGCACGAACTTGCCAATGATAGCCAGTACTTGGATTTAACCCGTTCTGTACTAATTGATTAGTATTAATACCATAGGTATACACCCATGAGCCCCATGAAGAACCTTGTAATTTAAATCTTACATCATATGTGGTAGATGAGCCTCCGACAGGATCCCAACCCAAAACAGCTGATGAACTAGTAACAGAGGTAACATTTGTATTTGTTGGTTTAGTACAAGGGGCTAATGTGGAGAATGTCTCTATTGAAGTCCAAGAAGAAACATCAGAAGTATCTGAAGAACATACACCTCTTACTTGCCATTCATATGTTGTGCCTGAACTTAAGCTATATTTAGTTTTGCTAGTTCCAAAAACATAACCCATATAAAGCCAACTACCACCAACAGGACGTAACCTAACGTCATAGTGATTTGCATTAGAAGTTGCTGTCCAGTTCATGGTTGCTCTATCTAATAATATATTTGTTACATTTAGCCCAGAAGGAACCTGGCAGCTTAATGCTGTAGTAAAATTACTTCCAGTAACTACAGAACTTGAACCTGAGGATACACATGTAGTAATTAAACCCCACTCATATGTTGTTGCTGAACTTAAACCAGACAGAATATAAGTAACGGCTGTACTGCTAAACGTATTATTAATAAGCGTTGTATCCCAAGCTCCTGAACCAGTTTCTTTATATAATAGGCTATAAGTACTTGCAGCACTTGTTCCTGTCCATCCTAATAATACAGAGTTATCTGTAACATTAGACGTAACTAAATTGCTTGGATCAGGACAAGGCATTAATGTATTGAACGTTATATATCCTGTAAATGACGAATTATTATTACCTGAAGCAGCACACATAGTAGCTACTTGCCAGTGATAATAAGTATTACTTGGAAGACCTGTTAAAGAATACGTATTAGTAGTAACTGTATCATACGTCCATGCACTCCATGGAGCAGA